>TBL_comb47_HYPODRAFT_10000217_pt1 | contig 74190 bp, 63 predicted proteins | sample TroBogypolimnion_40_FD_10682 | JGI IMG/M metagenome (IMG submission 10682) | reverse complement strand
GATCAAGCGTATGTGCAGCTGGCTGGCCGAAAACGGACTATCAGGATACCCCATCCACTTCGACCGCTTTCATCCTGATTATAAACTTACCCAACTTTCATCCACACCCATAGGTGTGCTTACCCAGGCACGTGAAATAGCACTTGCTTCAGGAATAAAGTATGTTTACATAGGCAATGTGCCGGGTCTCGATGCCCAAAATACCTACTGCCCTAAATGTCATGAATTAGTCGTTGAACGGAAAGGCTTCACGGTCATTCAGAATAATCTGGTGAATGGGAAGTGTAAGAAATGCGGTGAAAAGATCCCTGGTGTTTGGGGATAGGTAGCATAGGTGATCAACCTTAAAATAAATATTTCTTTCCTATCCTTCAGGAAATGTATCGAAAGCTGCATTCATCTGAATAAAAGAGTGAATCCATTAAGATATGGAGTAATTTTCAATTTTCTTATAACAGTAACAATATCAATTATGGAAGCAATAAATAAGGTGACTTTCGCGCCGCAGCTTTATATAAAAAGTGGAGTGGTAAATATTGAATTCTACACAAAAGCATTTGGAGCAAAAGAACTTAGACGATTTTCCGATGATGATGGGAGTATACATGTGGCTGAATTATCCATAGATGGTGCAATTTTTCATTTGCATGAAGAAAATCCTACAGCCGGCCATTACAGTCCTGAAAGATACAACGGAATCACCACGATCCTGGGACTATTCGTTTCAGATGTAGATTTGATCATGAACAGGGCAATAGCTGCAGGTGCTATGGTAATATCCCCGGCACATGATTATGATTATGGATATCGGCAGGGTGAAATAAAGGACCCATTTGGACATATCTGGTTGATTGAAATGAAAATATAAGTATTGCAGCCAGTTTTTCAATAGTGACATAAGTGATGCCAGGCAATAAAGTACCTGTCGGATACCATTATTTGCCAGTACTTGAGAGGGAACAGTGAAATTTTGTTCTTATTTTGCACTTTCTTTTTTCATACTGTTTACGTTTTGTACTGTGTCGATAATGAATTACACGACTTGCAATTATATCACCTTTTACGTACAAACTGTAAGCCGATCTGAGAAAAATATTCTAAGTAACCTATAAATCATGCGAATGAAAATCAGAAATAGCGCTTATATCCTTATTCTTCTTCTTGTTATGGTTATCGTATCAGAAACTCAGGCACAAACCTCAACACAAAAGCCAATCCGTTTGGCTATTTCAGGGATGACCCATGGGCATATTGCCTTTATATTAGGCCGGAAAGACAAGAAAGATTACCAATTGGTTGGAGTATGTGAGCCCAATACCGAATTAGCACAAAGTCTTGCAAAAAAGTATGGCTTCGATCCAAAACTGATCTATTCCAATCTGGAGAATATGTTGGACAAGGTTAAACCTGAAGCGGTCTTTGCCTTTGGATCCGTTTTTGAACACATGGCTACGGTTGAGGCCTGCGCTCCCCGTGGAATTCATGTGATGGTTGAAAAACCCCTCTCCTACAATAATGAACATGCCAAAAGGATGGCAGAGCTTGCCGAAAAGTATCACATTTATCTGCTTACCGATTTCGAAACTTCCTGGTATCCTACTACTGCAAAGTCATATCAGTTGGTTAATGACAGTAACTACATCGGTCAGATCAGAAAGGTGGTTATTCATGATGGGCATCAGGGTCCCAAAGAGATTGGTTGTGAGAAGACTTTTCTGGATTGGCTGACTGATCCGATTCAAAATGGTGGAGGCGCCCTGATTGATTTCGGTTGTTATGGTGCCAACCTGATGACTTACCTGATGAAAGGTGAAACTCCCCTTTCGGTTACGGCAGTTACCCAACATTTTAAGCCTGAAATCTACCCAAAGGTGGATGATGAAGCGACCATATTGGTTAGTTATCCAAAATCCCAGTGCATTATTCAGGCATCCTGGAACTGGCCTTTTGGAAGGAAGGATATGGAAATTTATGGGATAACGGGATATATCGTCGCTGTTAACAACTACACGATGAGGCTCAGAAAAGATCAAATGAAGGCTGAACAAACGAAACAAGTTACTTCAAAAGATATTGATATCGAAGAAGACCCTTTCTCCTATTTTGCCAATGTTATCCATGGAAAGGTGAAAATGACTGATTATAATCCTTATTCATTAACCAACAATGTGATAGTAGTTAAAATTCTGGATGCTGCAAGAGAATCAGCCAAAACAGGAAGAACTGTTATTCTGAAAAAGTAAAATGAAACGTATATTCTTCTTATTTATATTACTTCTGGCTTGTCAGTTGAACAACCAGGCACAGGAAGCCAAACGCATTGTGTCGCTGGTGCCCTGGGTCACCAAGAGTTTATACCTGATGGGTGAACAACATCGTTTGGTGGGCTGCACCAATTACTGCCCGGTTGAGGCATCCGATCATATTCCGGTTGTGGCTAATGCAATGAGCATAAACATCGAAAAAGTACTGACTCTGAAACCCGATGTAGTAATTGCTTCCTCCTTAAACAAACCTGAAGTCATTGATAATCTAAGGAAACTTGGAATCAAGGTTGTAATGCAGCCTTACCCAAAATCGTTTGAAGAGATATGTACCTATTTCATTCAGATTGGCGAATTGGTCGGTCAATCCGTAAAAGCCAACAAGATTGTAACTCAGCAAAAATCGAGGTTATCCAGCCTAAAGGCAAGTGTTCCTGCCGGGAAACATCCAAGGGTATTTATCCAGATTGGAGCCAAACCATTGTTTTGTGCAGTCCCGGAAACCTTTATGGAAGACTTTATCCAATTTTCAGGAGGGAAGAACATTGCAGAAGAGCTGAAACTGGGAAGTGTTACCCGTGAATATGTCCTGAAACAAAATCCTGATGTCATTTTCATCGTCACCATGGGAATTGTGGCGCAGGAGGAAAAGGATAACTGGCTCAGCTATCAGGCTCTTTCTGCGAGTAAAACAAAGAAGATATTCATTCTCGATGCGGATAAGACCTGTAGTCCGACCCCCATATTGTTTGTGGATGCACTGGAGGAAATGATTAAGCTGATGTATTAGGATGACAAAAGTTCAAAGTTTCAAGTTTCAAGTTCAAAGTTCCAGGTATTTATCCTGACAACAAATTACAACCATCGACAATCATTACAACAAGATAAACCCATTGATAATAACTAACGACCAATTACAAGTGATTACGAATTTAACGCCGCTTTAACGATGCAGAATAAACACCTTCGATGGGTAATTTATCTGGCTGGATTGCTGGTCCTGTTGATAGCTTCCGTGATTCTTTCCCTGTCGGTTGGGGAGATGAATCTGGGATTCTTTGATATCTTCAGTATTCTCGGGAAGGGACACACGAGTATGGAATATACCATTATCACCCAAATAAGGCTTCCACGAGTGCTGCTTGGCATTGCCGTTGGAGGTGCACTGAGCCTGTCGGGTGTTCTTCTGCAAGGTGTTTATCGTAACCCTCTGGTTGAACCTTACACTCTTGGTATTTCGGGAGGTGCTTCTCTTGGTGTTGCATTTGCCATTGTGTTTGGGCTACACCAGCTAATAGGCCCGATGGTACTTCCATTGAGCGGTTTTATTGGTGCTTTCCTGATTATATTCATGGTGTATTCAATCAGTTCCCGTCATGGTCGGATCAACATTCAAAGCATGTTGCTTACTGGGGTCATGATCAGTTTTATCGCCTCATCTTCGATGATGCTGCTGATGGCAATTACCAGTGCCGAAAACCTGCATGGCATAATCTTTTGGATCATGGGCTCGCTTGATGAACCCGAAATGTCGCTCATATATGTTACCCTGGTGATGGCCTTTGTCTCACTCGCAGTCTCTTACTTATTTGTACAACCGCTTAATGCCCTTCGTCTGGGTGAAGAAAAAGCCAAGCATCTTGGAATAAATACCGATACGACCATTAAGCTTCTGTTTTTGTTGGCTTCTATGCTGGCTGGTGTCTGTGTTGCCGTGGCAGGAGTTATTGGTTTTGTGGGTCTCATAATCCCCCATCTGATGCGTTTGCTTGTGGGTTCCGATTACAGGATTCTGCTGGTCAGTTCTTTTTTATCAGGCTCAATCTTCCTGGTCTTGTCGGACGTGATCGCCCGAACTATTATTTCACCCAACGAGCTTCCGATAGGTGTTATTACAGGTATTGTCGGAGGAATAGTCTTTTTACTGATGATGAGCCGGTCGTCAGTTCAATTAATGAGAAATAAATGACGATGAACCCGAGCATCCTGAACATACAGAACCTTTGCTGCGGATACCCGAAATTTCAGTTATCCGACATCTGCCTTGATATGCCTAAAGGTTCATTTGCCGGAATTATCGGGCCTAACGGATCTGGTAAAACAACTCTTTTTCGCGCCATCACTGGAACCCTGGGCATCAAATCTGGCAAAATAATGCTTGGGGATAAAAACCTTCGCACACTTGCACCCCGGCAGAGAGCCCAGAACATAGCCATTGTCAGTCAGTTTATCGATGCAGGAGACATCAGTGTGGAAGATTACGTACTGATGGGACGAATTCCATACCAGAGCAGGTTCAGCTTTTTTGAGAGTGATGATGATTTGAGGATTGCCCGTGAATATATGACTATGACCGATACCTGGCGATTTAAGGACCAGCTGATGTCTGAACTCAGTGGCGGAGAACAACAACTGGCAGCTATTGCCCGTGCGCTTACCCAGGAGCCTGAACTGCTTCTGCTCGACGAACCTACCTCACACCTTGATATTACTCACCAGGTCCATATCCTGAATGTTCTACAGCAACTGAACCAGGAAATGGGACTATCGGTCCTGATGGTGATCCATGATCTAAACCTGGCTTCGGAATACTGCGACCGTCTCATTCTGGTTAACCAGGGTAGAATCCACACCCAGGGAACCCCTGAGGAGGTCCTTACTTTTCAGAACATTGAGGATGTTTACCAGACGGTAGTGGTTACCCAGCCCAATCCATTATCGGGTAAACCCGCGGTCTTCTTGGCCACGCAAAAGGTATTGAAGGAAATAAGCGAACGAACGGGTAATCCTCAATAAATAGGGGCCTTTATGCCAATTTGTTCTCTCAAATGCATTAACTTCACATGGTATTTTTAAACCTTCTCCTTATGAATCCGATAATCGATAATTTTATCAATTCAAAACGAATTGCTGTCGTTGGGATGTCCCGCACAGGCAATAAATTTGGAAATATGGTAGGCAAAGAATTGAAATCAAAAGGGTTTACTATTTATCCGATTCATCCCGACGTTCAGCAGATTGATGGAATGGCCTGCTATCCTGATCTGAAAAGTTTGGAGGGGATAGTCGATGGAGTGTGGATATCTGTTTCACCCCGGAAAGTCCCTGCAATATTGGAAGATGCAGCCAAAATCGGATTAAAGAACATCTGGCTTCAACAGGGTGCCTGGTCGAAAGAAGTGCAGCAAAGCATCGATCAACTGGGCCTGCCGGTTGTCTCCCAAAAATGTATCCTGATGTACGCTCCGCCCGTTCATTCAGTCCACAAATTCCACCGGACCATCAAGGGGATCTTTGGAGGTTTGTGATAAACTGTTTTCTCTTCGATTTTGAGCTAAGCCCGGAAGACATGGCCCGGATTGATTGCCTTGATAATCACCACTACATAGGTGTCCATCTGGATAATTTCAACTTTTAAAACTTGTCTTTGGCCTTACTTTCGGGTTCGTTTGCGGATCAGTTCTTTTGTCCTTTCCTTCTGTTCCCGTTAGGGATTGCATAACTATTGTATCATGCCTCTTTCATACATCTTTCATACCTCTTTCAGTACAAATTCGTAACAAATTCGAATATAATACATAACAAATTCGACACAAATTCGAACAGCTACGAATTTGTATCGAATTTGTGTCGAATTGTATTCGAATTTGTACTGAAAGAGGTATGAAAGAGATATGAAAGAAAATAGAATTATTCCTGAAGGGAAAGTATAGGAATAGTTTTCCGGATAAAGGCATTAGTCGGGTCGTCGGAACGGCCTGAACTTTCTATATGAAAACGATTTAGTATTGGATTTATATCACCTTCACTCACTGTCTCTATCGGGTTTCGGGGGGCTGACTTCCAGTTGTCTGAACTCCCGACTTGTCGGGACAAGTTATGATTAAGCTGATTAGTATGATTGACTTTGATTTTTCCAGTTTCTAAATATCATAGTAATCATAGTAATCAGCTTAATCATAGTTCAAGACTTTTTACTCATACCGAAGTGCTTCAATTGGATTCCTTGTGGCTGCCCTATAGCTGATCCAGAAGGTTGCGAGTATGGCGATCAGGGTGTGAATAGCAAGTGGGATCAGAAGCAGGAGCAACCCGATGTGAATGTGATTGGAATAGCCTTCGAGCCAATGCTGACCAATGAGCCAGGTTATAGGCAAGGCAATCAGTGCTGAAATACCAATCCTGAGAAATACGTTTCCTGACAGTAAAAAAACAACCGATCCGGTTGAACTTCCGGCCACTTTGCGGATACCGATTTCCTTGATGCGGCGGGCAATGGTAAATGAGTGTATGGCTAATAGACCAAGTATGGCAACCAAAAGCGATAAAATGGTGCTTGTGAAAATGATTTCAGATAAGGTCTTTTCACCATTGAATTTGGAATTGTAGATTTCATCACTCCAACTGGGAACCAACATAAAGTCCGGATCGAACTGGCGGAATACAGGAATTACCGACTGAGTGGCCTGTGTTTTGTTTATTGTGGAGTTAAAACGGATATAAATGAGCTTAGGGTAATCCCGATAGCAGGTAAGGGCAATTGGCTCAATCTTCTGTGCCGGAGAACTGTAATAGAAATTCTTTACCACCCCGATTACCTCCATCGGGTCATCAAACATGACGACCTTTTCGCCTATTGGGTTTTCAAGGTTAAGCATTTTTACAGCTTCTTCATTCAATACCACATATTTTTTGTTGCCGGGATCACTTTCCCTGAAGAAATTCCCTTCTTTAAGCTTAAATTCCATTAGTTCGCACAAACCAGGTAAGACACGGTATTCCCTAATCGGTTTATTGGCTTTTTCATTCCCGCCAAAACGGTAAATACCTTGTCCGCTGGTACCGCCACCTACCATATGTTGTGCCGAGCTTACTCTTTCAACTCCGGGTATTTTCATCAGGTTTTGTTTCAGGGCATCATAGTGCCTGCTAATCTGGTTATTGACTGATGAGGCGACCATCACATTGTTTGGATTAAATCCTGGGGGAATACTTTTCAGGTAATTGGATTGCTTATTCACGATCAGTAAGACAGCGATCAAAACAATGGTTATTACTGACTGAAAGATGACAATTGAAGTAGTAAAACTCTTTTTCGATTGGTTGGAAGTTGACCTCTTGAGGATTTCTATTGTTTTAAAACGGCTCAGATAAAAGGCAGGATAGCTTGCCGAAAGCAGGATTGTAAAGATAATAAGCAAAATAGTTCCTGAAATGAAAACCGGATGGTAGAAAAGCGAAGCTTCAAGGTTTTTATGGATGAGGCCTGAAAACGAAGGAAGCAAAATAATGGCTAAAGCGATCCCAATGATAAAAGATATAAGCACCACCATTGATGCTTCGCCAAAGAACTGTCGGGATATTTCTCGGGTTCCGGCACCATTAGTTTTCCGGATTCCTACCTCCGTTGAGCGGTTACTTCCCTGAACGACAAAAAGATTTACAAAGTTGGTAATGGCGAGCAGAAGAATCAGTAATGCTAGCCCAACCAGCAACCACACGGTTTGCAGACTTCCCTGATCGCCTAAGCCATAATTGGCTTTCGAAAACAGGTGAATACGCGTCAATGGTTCGGTTATGGCATCAAATGATGATGCATATTCACTGAATCCTTTTGCAAGCATGGACGTATATTCTGTCCTGATGGCCTGACAGACCTGGTCCTTTGGAACATTGGGTTTAATGAGGTAATAGGTGAAAAACTCTAAACTGCCGATATTTTCAATCCCGCGTATTGACTTCATGGAAGCGAGTATGTCGAAATTGAAATGCGTATTGGTTGGCAGCTTATCGACTACTCCTGAAACCGTGAATTCTTCTCCTTCAATCGTTAGGGTTTGACCCACGGGGTTAGCCTTTCCAAAAATAGCTTCGGCTTTCGGTTGGGTCAATACAGCAGAATGTGGACTAATCAGTGCATTTGCCGCTGTTCCGTATACAAAGTTAGTTTCAAAGAGGTCGAAGAATTCAGGATCAGCGTAAAGTAGTTGCAGATTCTGAAAGTGTTCAGGCTTGCGTATTACTTCCACCCCCCAACCACGGTATATTTGTACGGCTTTCTCAATTCCCGGAATATTCTGTGGAAGTTCAGTATATGCTTTTCGGGTACAAATAGGGTATATTTCCTTCTTACCTTCCTGCGTCCAGACGGAGTTGAGTTGCACAATACGGTCTTGTTTACGGAAATGGCGGTCGTAACTCCATTCGTTCATAACATAGAGTAACAGCAGGATTGAAACAGCCAGTCCAATAGCCAATCCGGTAATGTTAACGATCAGGAACCCTTTGTTTCGTTTCCAGTTTTTAGTTAATGACGATAATGATTTAAACATGCTATGATTGTTTATATTTTAAAATATTATACCCCTTATAAGGGTGATATATTACTCATACCTTAAAGTCTCGACCGGATTTCGTGTGGCTACAATCCAGTAATGCCAGCCAATGTCTGAACTTTGATTCATCTGATTTATGTGATGGACTTTGATTCATTCAGTTTCCCAAATCAGTGTAATCATTTAATCAGCTTAATCACAGTTCAAGACTTTTTATTCATACCGAAGTGCTTCAACTGGGTTCCTTGTAGCTGCTTTCCAGCTTTGCCAACTCACAGTTAGCATCGCGAGTATAATTATCATGACAAAAGCAATTGAGTAATTGATTAAGGAGAAATTGACACTCTTTGCACTTTCCTTCTTTAGTTCTTCTATTATAAAATGTACAAGAGGGAAGCTTATGAGGATAGAAAGCAGGACTAAGTACATGAACTTTCTATTCATAAGGACCAATAACTCCCACATCGTTGCACCGTTCACCCTTCTTGTGCCAATTTCTTTCACCCGTTGTTGTGCAGACAAAATGGAGAGGCCAAACAAGCCAAGCAATGCGATGAAAAAACTAAAAATAGCCATAGCACTGATAAACTTTTGCAAACTATGTAATTTCAAAATTAAGGGATCATTTTTTATTTCATCCATTAAGAAATTCGCAGTCATTGGAAGGTCAGGAAACTGCTTCTTCCAGGTATCATTTATCATCAATAATGTTTCCTTTTGATGGTTGGGATCAACGTGTATAAATAGGGCCTCAAACCGAGCTGGATCATTATTAAATACCACGCCTTTTGAATCATCATAAGTGGGTCGGTATGCATAGTCATCTATTACACCGATTATTTGGCCACTTGTCGTTGAAACAGGTTTTCCATCACTTATCACGGATAAAACGATGCCTTTTCCTACCGGATTGTCAATTTCCAACTGTTTTAATGCTTTCTTATTGAGCAAAAAAGTTGATTTGGAATCTGTCTGCGAAGAAGGGCTGAAGCTCCTTCCCTGAAGGGTTCTAATTCCTAAATTTTGAGTAAATCCGGCATCAATTGAAATATAAAATAAAGTGACTGCCTCTTTTTCATCTATTTGAACATTCCTCAAATGTGCTTCTGTAACCGCAGGGATATTGGAGGAGGCCGAAACTGAAATGATATTGGGATTTCTCAACAATTCAGATTTAAACAGTTCATAATCGTTTCTGACTTTGGAATTTTCCATCCTGACAACCAGCATATCTTTCGTTTTGAAACCCATATCCATTTGTGTCAAATGATTAATCTGTTTTGAAATGTAGACCGAGGTCAAGATCAAAATAATCGAAACTGTAAATTGGGAGACTACAAGGACATATCTCAGTTTATTTCCTTGTGGCCCTTTAAAACCACTTTGTAGTGCATTGACCGGATTTACATTTGCAATGATGAAAGAGGGATAAGCCCCTGCAAGGATCGTTATAAAAAACAGGAGGGCTGATGCTGCAACAAAATATTCAATGTAATTAACCTGAATCCGACGATCTAAAATGGAACATACAAAAGGGAGAAACGCTTGAACAATGAGCATTGAAAACAGTATGGCTATAAAAGAATACAGCCAATATTCATACACGAACTGGAAGAAGATTTCCACCTTTTTTGATCCATATACTTTTCTTACCCCCACTTCTTTTGTTCGGCCAAGAATTTGGGCAATGGCAATATTAATAAAATTGAAACAGGCAATGCCCAGGATAATTATCCCCAGTAATTCAAAAAGGTAAATTAATGGATTGGTAAATTGAGTTAAGGCAAGTTCACCATAGAAGGCTTCAGATTTACTATCAGAATGAATTTTCTTCAATGGTTCCAAAAAGAGCTTGACCGAAGTGTAATTTCCCTTTTTTATATGGGAATCTGCAAATTGATTAAATTTCTTTTCCAATTCAGAAGTGTTCGAATTCACCCTCAAAAGAATGTAGGTATAAACATTGTTATCGATGGTTTCATATTCCCATTTTTTATAGGAAGGGAACATATCATAAATTGCAGCGTAAGAGGCCAGGATGTCAAACCGAAAATGGGAATTGTCGGGTACATTCATTACCCCGGTTATTTTAAATTGCCTGTTATCATCGAGGTATTTTCCAATAGGGTTCTCTTTACCAAAATATTTATTGGCAATTCTACTGCTGATAATAATTGATTTACGATCGTTTAAGGCTGTATTGCGGTCACCCTGTTCCATTGGAAAGGAAAACATAGTTAAAACAGAGGGATCGGCAAACAAGAATTTTGGTTCCTTATAATTTCGGTTTTGGTGAAGGATATTTATTTCACTCACCCATGATACCCTTGATACTGACTCTATTTCTGGAAAATTATTTTGTAGAATCGAGCCAAGGTTATCCCCGGTTTTTGCAATCTCCCAATTCCCTAGCTCCGGCATTGCTACATGATAAGCTACACGGTAAATACGATCTCCTTTTTTGTGGTAGTTATCGTAGCTATATTCAAAACTCACATAGAGGTAAATTAAAAATACAGCAGAAAGCCCTACAGCCAATCCAGCAATTTTAATGATGGAAATAGTCTTGTTTTTCCATAGGTTACGAAGGGCAATCAGTAAAAAGCTCTTTAACATTTCGTTTAAATATTAGGTTAGAATTTTCCATTCTTTCATTTTAATCGCAGTTGAGGACATTTATTCGTACCTCAACGCCTCTACCGGGTTTCTTGTGGCTGCTTTCCAGCTTTTCCAGCTTACAGTAAGCAATGCAATACTTAAGGCAAGTGTTCCGGCCAGCATAAAAATCCACCAGCTTAGTTCGGTTTTATAGGCAAAGTTTTCGAGCCAGCGGTGCATGGCATACCAGGCGATCGGCGTGGCAAGGATGAATCCGGCTAATACCCATTTGATAAAATCACGGTTAAGCATCAGGAGAATTTCAGCGTTCCTTGCACCATTTACCTTTCGGATTCCAATTTCCTTTTCCTGACGCTGGATCTTGAAGCTGGCCAGTGCAAAAATACCCAGTGCCGAAATCAGGATGGAGATGATTGCAAACAGCGACAGAACACGGGATTGGGCATATTCACCGGCATACACTTTCTGGTAGGCATCGGTCATGTATTCGTACTGAAGTGGGAATTCCGGATTAATTTTTTGCCAGGTTAAGACGATCGTTTCCACTGCTTTTTTACGCTGAGCCGGATCAATACCGATCATGAAACAATAGTTAAACATCTTTCTTGGGGCTATAGCCAGTGGTTTTTCGGCATTGTGCAGGTTGGTATAATGGAAATCGGGGACTACTCCTACGATTTCCCCTACAGGAAAAAGGTCAGGCAAGAAGAAGTTCAAACGAAATCGTTTTCCAATGGCATCTTTGGCATTCGCAATTCCGAGCAGCTTCAAGGCGCTTTGGTTCAGGATATACTTGTCGTGGTAATTACCAACCTTTTTCACCAGTTCTGCCTGCTTTTGCGGATCTGGCTTGCCGCTCGTCCGCAGTGTACTGAGTTCGACAGCATCGGCTTCCCATTGCTGTGATGGAATGAATCCAAGTTCGGTCGTTCCAGCAATAGGATGAATATTTAAGGTACTGAAGAAATTGGAGTCAGTGGTAAAAATATTGATGGCTTGCCCTTCTTTTTTGTCAACCCCTTCCATCTCGAACCCAACATTGTCAAGGATATCGCCTCCCGGCTCTTCCATCGCAGCAGTCATTTCCTTAATTTCAGGGTGTTTCAGCAACTCAGTTTTCAACCGTTCATATCGCTGTACGGCATCCCAGGGGTTGTTGGCAATTACCAGCATATTGGCGTTCTGAGCATTCGGATGTTCATTTGTTATGAAATCCATTTGACGGTTGAGAACCAGTGTACAGGCAATGGCAACTACCGCCAGAGCAAATTGTACCACCAACGGAAAAGAGTAAAGTCGTCCTTTCGATGAGGACAAAGTAAGGTTGGACACAATTTTTGTAGTAAAAAGCGGAACCACCGATAGAACAGAAATAACAAGAATAAAACCAGCTAAAATCAAGGCAATAACCATCAGATGATCGGGCTGAAAAACTGAAATTCCCAGCGATTTGCTTATTTGGAACGCCAGAAGAAAGCCGGCAATCACTGACAAAACAGAGTGAAGCAATGATTCGTTGAGCACCTCCAAAGCGATGGTACTTTTTGATGCGCCATTAATCAGTTTCACTTTTACGTTTTTGAGAGCGGCAATAAATTGGACCCTGTTGAGGTTCATGAAATTAATAAGTGCAATGAAAAGAATGATCAACGCACCACTCATCAGCAAAATGATGGAGCGGATGTCACCATTCTTTTCCATCTCACGGGTTTTATGGCTGTATAGATGAATGTCGGTGAGTTTCTGCAAATACAAAATGGAAACCGGATTTCCTAATTTGTTTTCCTTTTCCCACTTGTTCTGAATGGTATTCCGCAGAGACTCCATATCTGTTCCCGGCTTCAGAAGGAAATAGGTATAAGCCCAGGTTGTCTGGTCTTCCACTTCGGTGAACGAGGTTAACAGATCGATATGAAAATGAGAATTGACAGGAAAATCTTCCATGACACCATCAATCACATACACTTTGGGTTGAGGGACCTGTTGGTGCAATATTGAAATCTCTTTGCCAACAACGTTTAGGTTCCCGAAGTATTTCAGCGCCAGGCTACGACTGATGAATGCCCGGTTGGGCTGGGCAAATGCATTAACCGGATTTCCGGAGATAACTTTAAAATCGAACACATCGAAAAATGAACTGTCGGTTGAAAAAGCCCGTTCGTTGTAGAATTTCTGGTCTCCTATCTTGATGATTGCTCTCCGAAAGGGTACCAATCTTACCATTTTTTCGATGGCAGGAAAATCAGTCACGAGTTGTTTGGGCCAGTCACCTGCCACTCGTGCCGGGTGCATTGAAGTAGCACCATTGTTGCTGTCGGTGGTTACCCGGCAGATACGGTCGGCCTTTAAATGAAACCGATCATAACTCAGTTCCTGCCTCACGTAAAGAAAAGTGATGAACAGACAGGCCAGGGCTATACTCAGACCGGCAACATTAATTGTCAGCCATTTCCAATTCGATTTTAATTTCCTAAATAACTTCATATCATTTTATTATAAATTGTCCTGAGTCCTGATTTGTTAGATTTAAAGATTGACAATGATATCTTTTTCTTCAAAATCATGGGTTCCATTTAATCATCCTAATTATCGCTAAGACTTATTCATACCTCAATGCCTCCACCGGATTTCTCGTTGCTGCTTTCCAACTCTGCCAACTTACTGTCAACAGCGCAATTCCTAAAGCCATTAATCCAGCTAGTGCAAAAATCCACCAACTCAATTCTGTTTTGTATGCAAAGCTTTCGAGCCATTTGCTCATGGCATAATATGCGATGGGTGTGGCAATAGCAAATGCGATGGCGACCCATTTCACAAAGTCTTTATTCAACATGGTCAGTACCTCCGAGACTCGTGCCCCGTTTATTTTACGTATGCCAATCTCTTTGATCCGGCGCTGGCAGGTAAAAAGCGACATAGCTAGTATCCCTAGGCAACAAATTACAATAGCGCATCCTGCAAAGAGTGAAAAAGTACGTCGGAATTGCAACTCAGATTGATACATCTTTTCGATAGCTTGATCAAAAAAGCTGATATCAACCGGAAAGGACGGGGAGAGTTTAGAAGTTAATACTTTTATTTCCTGAATAGTGTTGTTCAATGCACGAAAATCTTTCGTGTTCAGGCTGATCATGCAATACGAAGCAAAGGATTGATTTTGAATAAGCAGTGAGCCAATAGGTTGGTTAACCGATTTGTAATGAAAATCTTTTACTACCCCAATTATTTCGGAAAGACCGGCATTTGGACCAAAACCCATGATTAATTTTGTACCGATAGGATTATCAAGCTTATTTTCATGTAGGAATGTTTCGTTCACTACCATTTTATTCTTATCTGTAAAATCATCAGAGAAAAAACGTCCCTGTATAAGTTGCAATCCGGTCATAAGGAAGAAAGAGGCATCAGCATTAAAAGTATCGAAGTTGAATTGCTTTTTCTCTCCTTTGCCTCCCTGATTGGTAGTCCAGTGAGACATAGTTATTCCCGGATAGTATTGTGTAAAAGATATTTGTGTCAAATTGGGCTTTTCCTGAAGCAATTTCTTGAGGACATCTTTTTTCTCATTCAATTGCGGTGTAAGTTTAATTCCAATGATATTATCCTGATTGAATCCCAGGTCACTGCTCCCGAAGTTGACTTGTTTTTGAACCAATACAGTAAAGGCAATTAGTATGATTGCAACAACAAATTGAGTGGTGACCAAAACTCCTCTTGAAATGGTATTCGAGGTGCCGGACACAACCGTTTTTTTCAAGTTATCAACAGCCTTCGATGAGGAGATGTGTAAGGCAGGAATAATACTGAAAACTACACTCAAAATGAAAGTTGCAGCAATTGAAATTATCAGAAAAGAAGGTGAATAAAGCAGATGTAAATTAAAGTGGATTCCGATATAGTTGCTAACAGAAGGAAACAGCAATTGAACGATCACTATTGCCATAAAAAGCGACATCAGGAATAGAATAAAGGCTTCAGTAAGTACATTTCTAAGAATGGTCGTTTTGTTTGCACCAATCACTTTTAATACGCCGGTTTGCTTGATCTTTTCAATCCATTGTGATGAAGAAATATTCATGAAGTTGACCAAAGCAATCGCTAGTACCAGAGCAGCCACCATTAGCAGTATCATTATCTTTTTTTTGTCACCTGCCCGAAGATAATCGCTACCGAAAGGAGAAAGCTTAGAGAAATAAATATCCTTGAATGAGTTTAATTTTAATTGTGAATAATCTTGCTGTTCTTCTTGTCTTTTAGGAAATAGTGCCCCTATTTTTTTTACCGTTTCGTCAGGATTAGTTCCACTTTTCAGTAGAATAAACTGGTGAAAATTGCACCAACCCCATTCAGTAAATTCTTCGCCATTCGGTTCGACAATTTTGCGTGTAGCAACGGAGGTGATCGCGCTGAACTTAAGACAAGTATTTGCTTGTGGCTCATCAATGACTGCCGAAACGATCAATTCTTTGTCGTTGTTCATTTTCACTGTTTTGCCAAAGGCCTGTTCCTTCCCAAAAAGTTTTTCAGCTAATGATTTGGTGAGGACAATGCTCATGGGATCCATCAATGCATTTTCCAGATTACCCTCAACGGCATGGTAGGTGAAAAGCTTAAAAAAATCAGTATCGGCAAAAACTAGATCCGACGAAATCGGTTCGCGTTCGCCAATCTGAAATGTGGGTGCTTCCCATGAATCAGCCAGTCTGACTGCCGATTCCACCTCAGGAATATTAAGGTTGATCTGGTCTTTCAGTATTGCAGGCATATGCATGGGTCCATTTGAATTACCAAGCAAATACAATCGATCGCCATTTTTGTGGTAATTATCGGTCGTCAGTTCGCTATATGAGTAAACCGATAGGATGATAACCAGTGCCAAACTTACCGCCAAGCCAGTAAGGTTAATCAGATTGGTGACTGGTTTACGGACGAAATTCCGATAAGTTGATTTTAATAGGTTTTGCATGGACTGAAATTTTAATATTTTTGTTTACCCCAACAAGCTTTCAAACCCTGTCGGGTGGTTTAATCCAAAGTTCAGGTCCGTTTTTATATCGCAAATACAATCTTGTTTGTGATATCTTTTCTGATAATTCCATCTTCCAACCGTATAATCCTTTTTCCGTAGCAGGCGAATTTCTCGTTGTGGGTCACCTGGATAATTGTCATGCCTTCGTTGTTCAACTGTTGAAGGGTTTCCATGATCATTTCCCCCTGAACAGATTGCAGGTTTCCGGTAGGTTCATCGGCCAGAAGCAGTTTAGGCTTACCTATAATGGCACGTGCAATACCGACGAGTTGTTGTTGTCCGCCTGAAAGTTGAGTTGGGAACAAATCCTTTTTGGCCACCATATTAAACCGGTCAAGCAGGTCAGCTACCATAGCCTGACGGTCGCGACTTTTTACACCTTTGTATATCAAGGGTGTTTCGATGTTTTCATATACGGTCATTTCCTCAATCAGGTGATAGGCCTGGAAGATGAATCCCATGAAATTGCGGTGGTAATCTACCTTAGCTTTTTCTTTCAGATCGAGGACTGATTTGTCGTACAAAGAATATTCACCTGCAGATGGCTCATCCAAAAGTCCGATGATATTCAGCAGAGTTGACTTGCCCGAACCACTTGGCCCCATAATGCTGAGGAATTCGCCTTCCTTTACTTCCAGGTTAATGGCTTTCAGCACGAATGTCCGCTGGAATCTTGAATCGTAATACTTGTCGATGTTGGTTAAATGTAACATGTCTTGAACTTTGATTAAATGATTTTATGAGTGACTATGATTTCTTCATAACACGTTTAAATTCCAGGCTTTTACTGCTGAGATTAATCAATAGGCCTACTTCCATTTTATATGCCTCCAAATAGTTTATTGCTTGGGCCAAATGCACGTCTTCAAGCTGAATGACAGCTTTAATTTCAACCATTACTTTTCCGTCAATGAAAAAATCTACCCTTCTGGTCCCAATTTGTTCCCCTTTATAAAAAAGGGGCATTTCGAATTCCCGTTCAAACGGAACATTCTGAAGCGAAAATTCAATAGCCAACGCACGTTGATAAATGACTTCCTGGAACCCATTTCCAAGATGTTTATGTACCTCAATGGCACATTTAATAATCTTACCAGTCAAATCTGAAAGCGGATATTGCTCCTTGATGTAATTATTTTCACTCATATTTTTAATATCATATACTTCACTCATTCATTTAATCAAAGTTCAAGACTATTCGTACCTCAATGCCTTTACCGGATTGCTTACTGCAATTTTAATCACATGATAACTGATCGTCAACTGGGCTATGATGGCTATAAGGGCTATACCCACCATAAATACCAGGTATGATAAAGGTTCCTTATAAGCACCCGGCATGGTTTTGTAAATTAGAATCGCTGCAGGACAGGCGACAAGGATTGCACCTCCCAGCATGGCAAATACCTCATACGAAAGTTGCCTGTATATTGAAAATACAGAACTTCCCAACACTTTACGGACCCCGATTTCTTTAGTACGGCGTTTAGTGGTAAAAAGGATAAGTCCAAACAGACCAATGGATGAAACCATAAGTGTTACCACCGAAAACATGAAGAATAAACGTTTCAGGGATTGCCAGAATGAAATAGCATTATCTAAAAAGAAGATTACCTTAAAATCTTTAAACTCAAACGGATCGTTTGGGACGAAGGCTTCCAGTTCACGTGTGACCAGTTCCTGTGCCTTTTGTTCATTCCCGGGGGTAAACCTTACCGTGAGAAGCTTTGATCCTGTTAGTTCTGTTTTACCAAGGAACATCACGTAGGATGGAATAGGATTGTGCACCGAGTAAGGATGAAAGTCCTTCACCACTCCGATGACCGGATAGGGTGTGCCATAAAGAGTAATCGTTTTGCCTATTGGTTCAGTCCATCCAAACACTTTGAGTGCTGTTTCATTGATGATACAGGACTTATTGTCTGCTGGATATTCTTTAGAGAAGTTACGTCCTGCAACCATCTTCAGGTTATAAGTCGGGATGAAGTCATAGTTCACGTAGTTGCGACTTATCATTTCCCGCTGGTCCTGTGCTGCTCCTTCCCAGGTTACAAATCCACCGATGTTTCCCTGGAAGGGGATGGTGCTGGAAAAAGAAGCATCTGCAATTTCAGGATGTTGAAGTAATTTCTGCCGGATGGTTTCAAAGTTGATGCTATCCTGAACTTTGACTTCTGAAAAGATGATGTTTCTATTATCGAAACCCAGATCCTTGTTAAGGATAAAGTTCACATGGTTATAAAGAATGAAACTAACGATGAGCATAAAGAGTGAAATGGAGAACTGAGTAGCAGTTAATATCTTTTTTAAGTTAAGTGACTTGCCTGTACCAACAAACAGTTTTCCTTTCAGGACTTTTACCGGATTATACGATGAAAGTACAATGGCAGGATATAAACCCGATAGAACACCTGCCAGAAGCCCTGTTAATAAGACAATTAAAAGCAATTGTCCGTTCTCAAATACATGGTACTCAACTTTTTTCTCAAGAATTTGTGCCATCAGGGGAGATGCAACTTGTGCAGCAAATAATCCGATAATCATGGCTACTATGGTCACTACTACTGTTTCTGATAAAAACTGTGCAGCAATTGCTTTCTTTGGGAAACCCACGACTTTTTTTATCCCTATTTCACTGGCCCGGCGGGTTGAATTTGCTAAAGATAAGTTGACAAAATTCACGCATGAAAGGATTAGAACAAGCAATCCGGCCAGCGAAAGAAAGGCCAATCCCACCAATGTATCGAGTTGGCTGTTGGGTGAAAGGTGAAGTTTTGACAGCGGATGCAGGTAGGGAGTCGACTTTTCGTAGTTCTTTACATTTTTAAAAGCATCCTTTATTTTTGCATTAACAAGTTTTGGGTCTGTACCTTTTTTCAAGAGCACATAATTGTCATTATCGATGTAGGTCCAGTCATCCCGGAAGCCTTTCCGTTCAGCCAGTGTTTCATAAGTACTTATCGATACTAGGTAGGAAGGACGTATGTTTGAATTGATCGGGAAATCGGCATAGACAGCTGTTACAGTAAGCGGAAAACGCTTTCCAATAACTACCTGTTTGCCCACAGCTCCACCCTCGGGAAATAGTTTTTGCTGAAGAGTTTCTGACAGGGCGATCGTGCTTGGTTCAACGAGTGCATTGGTGGTGTTTCCTTCTTTTATGTTTATGGTAAAGATATCGAATATAGCATTTTCGGTGAAATAGCCATTCTTCTCAAATAGCTGGGCTCCGGAGGGCAGGGTGAAGAATTGCCCCGAACCCTGCCCTGCGGATACCTCCCGCATGATCAGGGCCTTTTCTACTTCGGGCACATCAGCCATTAAATGGTAACGAATAGCTGCGGGACTATAGGTGCAATAATTGGTTGGGTAGGAATCTTCCTGTTTAGTTTGCACACGGTAAATCCGGTCGAAATTCTTGTTGGTCTTGTCATAATTTAACTCGTAGCTCACCACCATTCCCAGTAAGATAAACGTGGTGAAGCCTATGGTTAAATTCGTAAGGTTTATAAAGGTGAACATCTTATCTCTTAAGATATTCCTGTACATGCTTGTGAAAAAATGTTTGATCATGACTTTGAGTGTTATTGCTTTTTGTTCTCTGAAATGGGTATCGGCTTTCTTTTTTTTGTTTTAGCCTATCCTATGTTTGTTTCTTGTTTTCAACTATTGAATAACCAGAAAGCATGCCATTTTGTAATTGTCAGACAACTAGTTAATTAATTGTATGGTTGTTTTTAGAATTGTCAATTTATTTTACAGATTCTGTAAAGGAATTTGTCAACACCTCTTGGTTTATCAAAACGCCTCCATCCTGTAATTCGTTACCGTTTTCCAATTGTCTGAACTATGATTCATCTGATTTATATGATGGACTTTGATTCTTTCTATTCCCAAAATCATGGAAATCATTTAATCAGCTTAATCATAGTTCAGACATCCTCACTCATACCTCAACGCCTCCACCGGATTCCTGGTTGCTGCTTTCCAACTCTGCCAACTCACCGTTAACAGCGCAATTCCCAATGTCGTCAAACCTGCCAGGTGAATATCCACCAGCTCAGTTCGGTTTTGTAAGCAAAGCTTTCGAGCCATTTGTTCATAGCATACCAGCCAATTGGCATGGCAATTACAAAGGCAATAGCTACCCATTTTATAAAGTCGCGATTTAACAGGGTTAAGATTTCGGATACTTTGGCACCGTTTACTTTGCGGATGCCAATTTCTTTTGTTTTGTTCTCAGCAATAAATAAGCTTAACCCTACCAGACCTAACATCATTACCATCAGGGCGACAATAGAAAATGACCCGATTAGCTTCACTAACTGACGTTCCTTTGCATATTCCTTCTCAAAATCGTAATGCGATATTTTTATATTTGAAAATGGGACAAGGTTTTCCTTTTCGTAAAATGATTTTAAATCTGAAAAAAACTGTTTTTTAAAACCTGCCTCTATAGATATGTTTAATATAGGTAACAATTGTCCCAAATTAGAAATTACAATTGGTTTCGGATTATAGCGCAATGGCAAATTTTTAACATCATCAAAAACCCCAACAATTTGCCCTGTTTGAGAAGAATTGTATTTAAGAAAGGTTTCAAGAGGTTTTTTCAATTCAGCCAAACGAACAAATTCTTTATTCACCAAAAGCTCGGTTATTGTTCCTTCTCTTCTTTTTTTGTCAAAAAAATCAGTCATCGTCGGAAAAGAACATTTGCTTGGATTTCTCCCTTCAAGAAGCTTAATGCCATAAACGTCCAAATAATGATTATCTCCCCAAATAACCTGTGTTTCAACATTTTTATCCGAATTAGAAATATTTACTTTTTCGAAGGAAAATACATTTCTGAATAAATACTGACCTGAGGAAATACCCCTAACATAAGATTTCTTCTCTAATTCCTGTTTGAGAAAATCCTTTGAAATTACATTATCAGAAGGAATACAATAAGTATTTTCGGCATCAAAGCCAAGATCGGCTTTTCTCATAAATTGCATTTGCCGGTTGATGAAAAAAAGGCTAATGAATGTAGCGATAAACAAAACAAGCTGAAACTGGATCAAAACGTAAAAGAAGTATTGCCGCTTATTAGCTATTCCGACAACTATTTTTTTATGAGTAAACCTCTCTACAAACAAATATTGCAGGTAGCCACTCAATGCTCCAAACAGTAATAAAATAAAATAGAAAGACGAAAATGTTAACCAGTCGGATTTAGCAAACAGTAGATACCTATATCCGCCAAACGATGTGATGATTTTATATACCGACGGATAAAAGAGCATCACGACCACAAAAGAAATAGATGTAAAGATGATTGAATCAATAATCAAGGCTTTCAGTATAGAAATACTATTTCCTCCCAAAACGTAATGTATTTCTCCAAACCTTTTATTGTTTGAATTGAAACCCAATGACAAGATCACATAATTCAACGAAGTTATCAAAAGAAAGGCAAAGCCAACAATGGAAAAAATCCGAAAAAGCATTAGATCTCCTTTTAAAAAACTATCATTGACGTCCCCCGAATCTAGATAGATATCAGTAAGCGGTTGCAAAGCAAACTTTACGGAATTTAGGTTAGGTATAAACCTTGACTTCGCTGTCTCTTGCTTAATAAGACTAGGTATTTGGGATGCAATCAGTGAATTATCTCTGGAGTTCGGTATGTATAAAAAAAGTTGCGATGATAAGGCCCATTGATTATAGTGGGAATTCTCACGTAATTTATCTTCAATATTTGCTATAATCTGCGGTTGCATAGACGATTCCTCCGGATAATCCCTCATTAATCCAACGACAGTAAACTTCTTCCCCTCCTGTTTGGAAATTGATTTTAGTTCAATAATTTTCCCAATCGGATCCCTTCCTTGAAAAAGAGTTGCAGCAAATTTTTCTGTGATAACGATTCCATCGGGTGCATTAAATAATTGCTTGTAATCGCCCACACTTAACTCAAAATCGAACAATTCAAAAAAAGAACGATCAACATACCAAACATCCTGATTTTCAAAAGACTCATTTATATCGGCTGTTAACGAGCTTTTGTCTTCCCAAATTCTGGCGTATTTCTCCACCTTTGGAAATGTTTTCTCCAGCAACTCACCCAAAGGCAAAAATTCTGAACTATTTTTCAAATCGTATACTGTAGCAGTGGATATAACCCGATATATATCGCTATGTTTCTTATGAAACCTATCAGCACGATACTCCTTAAAATCAAATAAATATACAAACATAGAAGCCATCACTCCGACAGAAAACCCCATAAGCTTTATCAAGAATAATTTAGGGTTCGTTTTAACATTCCTGAAAAACAACATAATTGCTCTTTTAATATTCATCTCGAATACATTTTAGTATAATCTGTACCACGATTCCCAAAATTATCAACTATCCCATTCATCGTTATATCCTGTTAATCATTCCATTCTATAAATCCTTCTTCGGACATTTTTATTCATGCCTCAGTGCCACTACCAGGATTCTGGTGGCTGCATTACAACTTCTCCAGCACTTTGTCTGTGCTCTGATTCATCTGATTAAATAATGAACTATGATTACTCCTTTTTAGAAATCAGGATAATCATTTAATCAGCTTAATCACAACTTGTCCCGACAAGTCGGGAGTTCAAGACTATTCCTACATCAGCACTTCCCCCATCTTATTTTTCACCTCTTCCGTAATCACCTGTCCGTCGAATAAATTAACCACCCTATGAGCAAATTCCGAATCATGCATCGAGTGTGTTACCATTACTATGGTTGTTCCTTCGCGGTTAAGCTCGGTAAGCAGGTTCATCACTTCCAGCCCGTTTTTCGAGTCCAGGTTACCCGTTGGCTCATCGGCCAGGATCAGCTTCGGGTTGGCTACCACTGCACGTGCAATGGCTACGCGCTGCTGCTGTCCTCCGGAGAGTTGTTGCGGGAAATGTTTCTTCCGGTGACTGATTTGCATCCGATCCAGCACTTTCTCAACCATTTCTTTACGTTCTTTGGCACTCAGCTTTAAGTAAATGAGCGGAAGTTCCACGTTCTCGTATACATTGAGTTCATCGATCAGGTTAAAACTCTGGAACACGAAGCCTATATTGCCTTTTCTAAGCAGGGTACGGTTGCGTTCCTTAAAACCTCCAACTTCCTGACCGTCGAAATAATACTCCCCTGAAGTGGGGTTGTCCAAAAGGCCGATGATGTTCAGCAAAGTTGACTTGCCGCAACCCGAAGGCCCCATGATGGCTAGAAATTCACCTTTTTGGATGTGTAGGTTCACCTGGCTCAACGCACTGGTTTCAATCTCTTCTGTGCGGAACACTTTGTTTAAGTTTACTGTTCTGATCATGATATAAATTGCTTGGGGCATGGGGCAGGGAGCATGGTGAGCTATCTGCATTAGCCGTTGTTAGTTTAAAAAATGCATGGAGCATAGAGCATGGGGCGAAGGCCTTCGTAGGTCATTAGCACTGGACATTTGTTTCCAAATTTCGTGTGATGCATAAACCAACGAGCCTGATTTAACTCCATGCCCATTGCTCCATGCTCCACGTCCCCTGCTCTCTGCCTTCATTGCTTCTCTGTTAAAATTGATTTTCTAAAACTTGTTATTCTTCTGCTTAGTAGTTCCAGAATGTTTAAAATCTGATCTAAGTGTCCTTTATCAATGAATTTTCTTCTGTAAGCTACAAAGGATATATTAGCCGTTTCAAAAACTGATCTTCTTGCGAAATTCAGGAAATTGGCAAAGTCTTTTGATGAAAATAAACCGGAACCTTCAGCAATATTGTTTGAAATACTCAAGGACGCTGCCCGTAATTGCTCAGCAACACGATAACTTCTAGCATCTGATAACGCATCTGCCAAATCAAAAAGCTGATCGTTCATAATGATCGATTCTTTCCAAATGTCTAAATCCATAAATCTAAATTGTGCCATGATAATAAGTTTTAAGTTTTACATGCACTAAGTTATGAAAATATTCCCTTCCCCCCAGTTCTTTACTCCACGCTCCTTGCTCCTTGCTCCCTGCCCCATGCTCCTTGCTCCCTGCCCCATGCTCACTTTAACACTATCCTGTCATTCGTCCCAAACATCTCGTACCCTGACGTGATCACTTTTTCGCCTGCATTGAGTCCTTCCAATACTTCATAATACTGTGGGTTTTGTTTGCCGATTTTGATGTTTCGCTTCGTGGCTTCGGTTCCGTCATTGTTCAGAACATACACCCATTGGCCCCCGGTACTCTGGAAAAACCCGCCGCGTGGCAACATCAGTGACTTGGCTGATTCACCCAATTCAAGTTTGATGTGATAAGTCTGCCCGGTGCGGATATTTTCCGGAGTCTTGCCATTAAAAACCAGGTCGATCTTAAATTGACCATTTCGCACTTCAGGATACACCTTTTTCACTTTAAGGTTAAAATTCGTTTCATTGCGATCCATGGTAGCCGAAAGATCACGGTTGACTCGGTCGATGTAATGCTCATCAATAAGTGCATTGATTTTAAAGTTGTCCAGTACATTGATCTGGCCGATACGCTGTCCTTCATTCACCCGCTGACCGATTTCGGCATCCAGCATTCCCAGCTGACCATCAACCGGAGCTTTCACATTCAGGTTATCGAGCCGCTCGCGAACCAATACAAGCATCTGACGCATCTTTACAAGATCTGTTTCAAGTGATTGCATTGATGTCAACCGAATCAGCGAATCGTTCTTTGCTTTTACCTTATTGATTTCAAGCATGTTTGTTTCATACTCAAAATCCTCCTTTGACTGAAGAAAATCTTCCTTTGAGATCAGTTGTTCCTTATTCAGAGCCTCATATTGCTCGAAAGTTCGTTTCTTACGGTTAAGGTGATATCGGCTATCGAGGAGATTCTTACGCGATTGGATTAACTCCGTTTCGAAGCTGATGCGTGTATTACGCAGATAGTTTTCCTTTTCGGCCAGGGCAGCTTCACTATTCAGGATAGTCTGGTACAACTGACGGTTTTCTAGACGAAGAATAACATCTCCCTTTTTCACCATCGATCCTTCTTCAATGAAACGCTCCTGAATCTGACCGCTTTCTATGGCATCAAGGTAAATGGTCGTAATGGGTTCCACATTTCCAATTACAGTGATGTAATCATTAAACAGTCCGTCTTCCACGGCGCTTATTGTTACCCGTTCTTTCTCAGCCCTGAAGGTTGATGTGTTCCCGGCAAAGACTACCTTATACAACAAAAAGGTGAAAGCCAATCCCCCGGCAATCCAGAGGATGTGTTTTGGCCTCAGGCCTTTCTTCTTTTCTATGATTCTATCCATTCCCATGATCATATGTTTTTCAAGTTTCTGTTCAAAGTTCAAAGTTTCAGGTTCAAAGTTTAAAGTTCAAAGTATCAGGTACTGGCTTTCATTCTGTTTGGTGTCTTTGTCAATTCAGTCTTCATTTCTCAGTTCTGTTCGATATTCGATATTTCGTTTTCCCTTTTCCCTTTTCCGTTCTCCTGTCTCCGTTCTCTTATTTTTGCCACTAAGGCTCCAAAACAATAAGTCTTCCTTTTCCTTAAATTCTCCTTCCTTTACTTAATAAATAAGGTTAATAAGGTTGTGGTTCAGGATTATATCCTTGCGCTACTAAGGTTTAAAGACAAAAGACAGGGTTTGCCAGAAATGTTGAGGTGATTCTTTTTCTCACCTTCTCATCTTCTCATCTTCACATCTTCTCATTTTCTCCACTTCCTTTTTCCTAATATCATTCCCAGAATCGTTTTCCTTTATAAAACTCCAGCGTTCGTTTCTTGATTTCCAGGGTCAGCCTCGAATGCAAAACCTGGCTGGTGGTTTCTGCCAAACGGTTCTTAACTGTATAAAATTCAATGGCACTGGTCATTCCCTGGTCATATTTCTTTTGAGCTGCCTGAAAAGCCAGTTTGTCGGCTACCAGTTGATTACCCGATTGCTGAAGTTCTTTCCAGGAAGCATTCAGATCGTTGTAATTCTGTTCCATCTCGTAGAGCAGATTCTGCTTCGCCTGACTTAGCTTCGTTTTGGCCTGTTCCGAATAAAGTCTTGATTGCGAAACATCATACCTTACTGCATTTCTGCTGAAGATAGGGATATTCAGTGTGGCCCCTATAAACTCGCTCTGGTTATTTTTAATCTGATTGTTGAATGCGATCGTTTGCTGACTTGCATCCTTATTTGTTTCATAAAAGCCTGTATTATAGGAAGCCTGAAGGGTAATGGATGGTAGAAATCCGGCCTTTTGAACGTTCATATTTTTCCTGCTGGCCTTCCAGTCATTCTCAGCCATTTGGATATAGGGGGATCGCTGACTGTGCTCCTTGAAAAGTTCGGCAATATCTGTTGTAATCTCATCGGCAGTGATTGTGTTTTCCTCCCCGGCATTCAGTTTAATTTGCTGATCAGGTGGCAGATTCATTGCCTTCTTCAATCTGATCCAGGCCGATTCAATGTTATTGGTCATCTGCAGACAAAAGAGTTCGTCCTTTTCGAAGTTGGCTTTCACCTCCAGCAATTCTGGCTGAGCTTTCAGGCCTGTAGTGACCAGTATCTCTGTTTTCTTTACGTTCAACTCCGAAATCGCCTTCTGTTCGAGGGCTATCTTCAGTAATTCTTCCTGGTAAACCTCATTGAAAAAGGCATTCATCACCTCAAAGGCCAGGTCATCAGTAGCATTGTCCCTGAAGTTCCCGGCTGATTCTTTCCTGAACTTCTGGTACCTGATTTGGTTTTGCAGCATAAAACCACGGAAAACATCCATTGAAGCTCCCAGATAATATGAATTATTAAAAAATGCAGTATTGATAATCCCGTTGGTGTTTGGGTCGACTGACCGGCCGTAACTCCTTCCGGCATTGGCTCCTGCACCCACTATGGGCGTCAGGCTCCATCTCGATTTCTGATAGCCTTGAGCGGCAATCTGTACACTTAAATCAGCCTGATGAATTTCAAGGTTGTTCTTAATGGCATAGCTGATACATTCGTTCAGTGTCCATCTTTCCTGTGAGTTCACCTGTATACTCAACATCAGAAACATCAGAAATACAAGATATCTTGTTGTATGGCTCACCCGTGTATAATTGAATAAATAGATAGTAAATGACTGTGTTTTCATATATAAATGGAAGAGATATATGCTAAAAACCTCCCGTTCACTTCCGCTTGTGTCTTTGCACTGAGAATTACTATTACAACTCAATTGTTTCATGTTATTGTATTTGACAATTTACTATGCCAGAATAATGCCAAAACTATAAAATACTGTATATCAGTACAGATTTAGTTAGTCAGTAATTCCCAGGTTAAAATATTTGACATTGTAATGTAAAATATTTTTACACTCTATTGATTTTAGTTTTACAGTACCGTACCTTTAAATCAAAAATCATGGCCAAAGGAAATATCTTGATTGTCGATGACAACAAAAGCATTTTAAGTGCGCTCGACATTTTGCTGACTCCTGAATTCCAATCCGTCACCACCCTTTCCGACCCGAACCAGATCCCTAGCGAACTGCGCAAAAACGATTACAACCTGGCGATCCTCGATATGAATTTTAAGGCGGGTATCAATACTGGCAATGAGGGCATCTACTGGCTGGGGCGCATCAAGGAAACCAACCCTGAGATTTCGGTGGTGATGATAACCGCTTATGGTGATGTGGAATTGACCGTAAAGGCTCTGAAAGCCGGGGCAACCGACTTTGTCCTGAAGCCCTGGGACAATGCCAAGTTGTTGGCCACCTTAAAATCGGCCATACAGCTAAATCTGTCAAAAAAGGAAGTGGTACAGCTCAAGGAAAAGGAAAAAGGCCTGAAGAGTGAAATCAACCGTGAACAGAAATTCATTGTCGGCTCCTCTGTCCAATTGACCCAGGTATTGAATCTGGTACGCAAGGTCGCCAAAACAGACGCCAATGTGCTGATCACAGGCGAGAATGGTACCGGGAAAGAGCTTATTGCCCAGGAAATTCACCGTCTGTCAAACCGTGCCGATGAAATCCTTGTCAGCGTTGACATGGGTGCAATTACCGAAACGCTCTTTGAAAGCGAGCTCTTTGGACATGTGAAAGGCGCCTTTACCGATGCCCGCGAAAATCGCCCCGGTAAGTTTGAAGTTGCCGATAAAGGCAGTCTCTTCCTCGACGAGATCGGGAATCTTTCATTCCATCTGCAGGCCAAACTGCTGGCCGCCATACAGAACCGACAGGTTTCGCGTATTGGGTCAAATCATACAGTTCCTGTGGATATCCGCCTGATCTGTGCCACCAACAAGAACCTCGAAGGTATGGTTCACGATGGCCTTTTTCGCGAAGATTTACTATACCGCATCAATACCATCCAAATTGAGGTTCCGCCCCTTCGTGAGCGCGGAAATGACATTCTGGTCCTTGCCGAATTTTTCCTCCGGAAATATGCCTCTAAATACAATAAACCAAACCTGAAGATCAATCAGCAGGCACAGGATAAGTTGCTGAAATACCAGTGGCCGGGAAACATACGCGAATTACAGCATACCATCGAAAAGGCTGTCATATTAAGTGAATCGAGTTTGCTTAAACCCGAAGATTTCTTCATGAGACCGGTCCAGTCAAGTAAAAACATTACTCCTGAAATCACCCTGGAAGAAATGGAAAAACGGATGATCAATCTGGCCATTGACAAGAATAACGGGAACCTTAGTGCAGCAGCCGATCAATTGGGCGTATCGCGTCAGACCTTGTACAACAAAATCAAAAAGACAGGACAATGAGGACAAACAATCATTTCCAAATGATCTACCGGGTGGTTCTTATCGTGTTGCTTTCCATGGCTGCGGGTTGGACCATCGCCCGCGGCTATTCGGTGTGGTCCATCCTGTTCTTCATATTCCTTATCATTCTGATGATCATTAACCTGATCTATTACCTGAATTCAACCAATCGGAAAATAAGCTATTTCCTTAATTCGGTCCAGAATGATGATTCGGCCCTTTCGTTCCCGGATGGCAACTCCAAAGGTCCTGTTCTTGAAATCTATATGGGACTGGAAAAAGTAAACAAGCAAATACAGAAGCTAAAGATTGAAAGCCGTCAACAGGAACAGTACTTCCAAACCTTACTTGAACATGTGGCCACTGGAATCGTGACCTTTAATTCAAAAGGTTTTGTGCTTCATGCCAATACGGCTGCCAAAAAGATGCTGGGCGTCAATGTGTTGACTCACCTGAACCAGCTGGAAAAAGTGAACCTGAACCTTTTCCAGTCGATCCGCAACATTAAACCTTTTGAGCAAAAGCTGGTATCTGTTGCAACCACCCGGGGAACCATCCAGCTGTCGCTTAAGGCCTCATCATTTACGATAAAGGATAGTATACTCACCATACTCTCGGTGCAGGACATCCGAAACGAACTGGACGAAAAGGAATTGGATTCATGGATGAAACTGATCCGTGTCCTGATGCACGAGATCATGAATTCTATCGCCCCGATTACATCGCTCTCTCAAAGCCTAAGCAATCTTTTTACCATCGATGGCCATGAGATTCTCCCTCAGGATATCGACGAAAAAACAATCCGTACAACCGTCCGCGGATTAAATGTAATAGGAGAGCAGGGTAATGGCTTAATCCAGTTTGTGGAGACCTATCGTAAACTGACCCGTCTGCCAAAACCCGAAAAGAAACTTTTTAAGGTTGAAGATCTGATCAACCGGATTAAAGTGCTCTTCTCTTCGCTTGAAAACAGTGACAAGGTGAAACTCACAGTAGTCATAAATCCTCCTGAAATGGAACTCTTTGCTGACGAAAACCTGATCTCCCAGGTCTTGCTGAACTTGTTGAAAAATGCCATTGAATCAATGAAAGCTAAAGAAAGAGAGGGAAGCATCCGAGTAACGGTGGATGTGACTGCAAACAATCATCCTGAAATTTGTGTCTCCGATAATGGCCCCGGAATACCTCCTGAAATTATGGAGCAGATTTTTGTACCCTTCTTTACTACCCGCGAAAGCGGCTCGGGCATAGGACTGAGCCTTTCACGCCAGATTATGCGCCTCCATGGCGGAAGCCTCCAGGTCAAATCCGTACCCGATAAGGAAACCACGTTTTATATGATCTTTTAATATGTTTGTTTAGTAGTGAGTAAGCCAAATGCAGCTATTTTAGTTTTCTCCTTACATCAATTCTGGCTTGTGACATTCGTTCCCGCAGTCCGCCTTCCAGAAGAAATTCTTTTTCCAGTGTTTTCAACTGCTTGGCAAGCAGAAAGGAAGTTATATTGACCAAGCCTATCATAACATTGGCAGATACTTCCGGATTAGAGTTTTCAATTCCTTTCCGGTAGGTTTCATAAGTAGCATCCGGAGTTGTGAGCAGTTTGGTGAGATGGGGATAATAGCGATGATTCTTGTCNCAGATTTTTAATTTGCGGGTTCGTAAAAAGTCCTTGTAATCGGTTAAAAGTTCTTCAAGCGAAGCCCTTGCAACGTTGGTGAGTTTAATTTCTGTTTCTTTTNAAGTACCCGAAGCCATGCTCCCTTCAACAATGTTTTGTTTGCCGGAACGTGCGGCTTGTATCATTTGGTCAATAGTGCGGTCGTAAGGGTGGAAATATTTTTTGCAGAAATAATAGGTGCCATCGTAAATGATTTCAGACTTCTGGTAGGTAATTAAGCGTTCGTAACCTCCATGTTTGGGGATAAAACCATCTGGGTTGTAATGTTTGTCCATAGCTGGAACCTTTATTTAACTTTTGTTGGACAATTTGGACTTCGTGGACAGTTAAATGTGTCAAGATTGTCCGAATTGTCCAACTAAATTTACTACTTATTTACCTGTTTCCCAAGAAATGCATCCAAACTGCTATATCACGATCAGGCTGCGCACAAATCGGCTATCGGAAATCACCGTCTGGCTGACATTCCGGAAGGAGATATAGCAATGCACCTAATCCCCCGAATAGCTGGCTGGAAGTGTGATGATATGGCTCCCTTCCAAACGGGTACTGCCTCCCATAAACGAAAGGACACTTTGCCTTGCCGGTTTATAAATCACTATAGCTGCACGGTCATCTGCCATGGCATCGATTGCCGATGAATTGTTTTCCCAGGTAAACCTGATTTCGCCTGAAGGACCCGCAACGGCTGAAGGGTTTAAAGCACCGGGAAGCATACCCTGACTGATCCTTACCCTGGAATAATCAATGCAGTAATCGGGAAAGGTTCCCGCAAGTGCATGCTCCATATTATACGAAGTGGCTGCATTAAAAGCCGACAGTTTTGATGCATGGTTTTTGAAGCCTATGCGCAGAAATTGCTTTAACGGTCTAAGAAACTGCACCACGGTTGTAAGCCTTGCCCTCTGATTGAACTGAGCCGTTGAATTTGAATTTTTTCTGACAGATTCATTGGAACGCATATAGTCAATGCCATTCCAGTTTCCGCCTGTCACTGTTCCGACCTTGCCGGAAAATCCACCCGAAATACCTTGATTGATCCTTGCCATGAGTATTGGTTTTTGAATTGATTTAACTTAAATTGCCTGAATGATAAAAGAGGGAAATCCCACTTCTTCATCGGATCAGAACTAAAGGTAGGAAGCATATAACAACTTTCCTACAAACTGGTGAATTTTGCGTCGATATGCACTATTTTGCACTTCCTAATTTTATTTAAGGTTAAAAGACCGGGTCAGAAACCTGCAGAACGGGCTGTTCGAACGTAATTTTTAATGCTTTGTCTTTTGTATTCAGACCTGATCCCCTAACAATCCCGAAAGGAATGCTTATATTCTCTTTCATACCTTTTTCATACTTCTTACATATCGAATTTGTTACGAATTTGATATGTAAGAGGTATGAAAGAAATATGAAAGAGGTATGAAAGATGTATAAATAAAATAAAGTTCGTATTTTAACGGATCATCACGGGAAAGGGAGCGGAAAACAGAAGAACAGTCCTGCAAATAGGAGCCTGGTTTCAAATAGATAATACCTTTCTCTATACTGTATTGATTATAAAAAGAGAGGAGAATCTTTTCATTTCCCCTCTATTTTCATACCGGCCTACCTCGACATTTTTGTAATCTATTGTTTTATTTGATCGTTTTTTCGCAATTCAAGGTTTCTTTAATTGTGGGGTTGAGCTTCTGCAATTAGTCTTGAAATTCTGTTTTCATGCAATTGAATCTGATTGTTTGCAAACCGTTCGATTTGTTGAACGCATTCGCTGGCGGTAACAATTTCGGCTGTATGTATGAAATTATCGTCTGTATTTAAGAGCTCAATTTCAACAGCCATCTCGGCTTCTACATATTTCTTAGCCTCATATTTGCTATTGTTCATGAGCAGATCAATCTGAAGGGCGGATTCAGCTTCAATGGCTTTGGTGCCGGTTTCATCACTGCTATTCTTCAGGTTTTCGGCTTCGACGGCCATTTCGGCTGCAACAAATGCTTCCGGCTTGTATTCATTGTTATTCAACAGGACATCAATCTCAAGGGCAGATTTTGTTTCGATCGAAAGGATAGCAGCATTCGTTTTTGTTGTTTCAAAGGGGCGTTGAACGCTTGAGGTGACCAATTGTTCTGTTTTACTGCCAGACTGGATTTGTTTCCAGAAGTCCTGTGCGCTTAATGATCCGCCAATGAATACCAAACATACGATTACTGCACTATTGCGGGTTATCATTTTCTTTAACTGATTTAAACGTGTTTTCGGGGCATTGAATGTTGTTTTCATGATTTTGAGTTTTTAATATTATTATTTTTCTGTTTTCTGAACTGTAATAATTGTTTTCCTTTTATTGTTATGCCAAACCTGGATACCATATTTGTGCCAAAGAATCAAGTTGCATTATATCAGTGTGATATAAATATTTTACACCTGGATAGTGTAAAAATATTTGACAATTGCCTAATAGGATTTTGACAGTTCAGGAAAAGAAAATTGGGGATGGGACAGCCTGGAAAAACGAAAGGCTGTCAAAACTGACAGCCTTAAGAGATCCGATTCGGTATTTGCTTGCTTAATTTAAATTATTTTTTGGAGATAGTAAATGCAGGTTTTAAAGCCAGTCCATTAGCGGTCATAATCCAGGTTTTACCCACCATATCGCCGTCCCACATATTTTCGGTATTGGTAATATCGTTAATAATACTCACCATCTTTTCATTGAGGTAAACTGATTTTCCTTCCGGGACTTTAAGTATCATCGACACATCCTGCTGGCGCCATTGGGCTTTGTCCTTGAGTAAATAGTAAGGATCGAAGTGAAGAGTTGAATCTTTCTGGTCAAAATTGTAGTCAATCTGTTCCACGTTCTTCTGTGCGTCCTCCGGGTTACTTCCACGGGAAGACTTTTTAATCAGGAGCAGATATTCGCCTGAACTGCTTTTTTCGATCGTAAAGCGTGGATGACCAAGCAGCCTTTGATTTCCATTTACGGTGGCAACTTTCATCCGGTCGAGGTTGAAATTATTTTGAATTAAGGATTCATACAAATCATCATTCATTTCGAGGTAAATGGTTTTGCACTTAGCGCAATCCACATTCCGGGTTATGGTCTGACTGGTTTCTTTTCTGAAATTTCCGACTTGATTAACTGCAACAACTATGAGTACAATCAGAGCCAGCAACCAGGCACCAAAAGTGCCCAATCCGATCAGCCGGTTATTGGTCTTGTATCTGAACAACAGCTTGGTGCCTATAAAGAGGAGGAGCAGAATCGGAATTCCAACCAGGATTGAGATTGCAATAGCTGAAATGACATGGGCTCCGGGACTTACAAAGTTGTTTAGCAGGGCCGCCATGTCAACATCAGAATGACCGCCGAAGCTCCAGAGACCTCCACTAAATATGGAATGCCCGATAGTCATTGTGGTGACGAAGCCAATCAGGCTGGCAACTCCAAAGATGATCAGTACGGCACCAAAAAGCAAGACTATAATCCGAAGTACCACCCTGAAAATGCTGGTTACCATATCGCCGAACCGTTCCATGCGGGTTTGTCCTCTTTCGCCGTCAGGAGTATTCATAAACTTGTTGTAGCTGGCACCCACTTCATTCACTTCTTCCTTGATGGTCTTTTCGATATTCGAGATGTTGGCTTCCTTGCCCCTCATCTCAAGACGTTGCACGGTAGTTTTTGCCTTAGGCACAGCAATCCAGAGTACAAAGTATAATAAAATGTTGAACGGTCCAATTATAAAAAACAGTAAAAAGAAGATCACTCTGATTATAACCACGTCCATATTAAAGTAGGCGGCCATTCCTGAACATACCCCTCCAAAAACGCGGTTATCTCCATCACGATACAAACGACGCCGCATTTTCTGTTCAGTGTCGTACCTTGTTTCCGTTGACTGTTTTTCTGCAGCTTCTTCTTCCCCTGGCTCCATAAAGTCTTCGGGTTTACCCATACGGGCAATCACCTCATCAACCATCAGGTCGGTAATCACTTCCAGTTTATTGGAGGTCTTCTCGATAAACAGTTCGGCAATGCGTGCCTCGATGTCCTGAATTATTTCCTGACCTTCAAGAGCCGTACCGAAATGTTTGTTCAACATTTGCAGGTATTTCTGGAGTTTTTCGAAAGCATCGTCATCGATGTGGAAAATACTTCCGCTGATATTTATTGTGAATGTCTTTTTCATTTTGTAGTATTTTTTTCGATTTGATTTCTATCTACTGAAAATGATCTATTTATGTTGCTTAATCATTCTGACTGCTTCGACCAGTTCTTCCCATGATTCTCCCATTTCACTGAGAAAATTCCTGCCTTCTTCGGTCGTTTCATAGTATTTCCGGGGAGGTCCCTGTGTAGATTCTTCCCATTTGTAAGCCAGCAGTCCGTCGTTTTTCAGCCGGGTAAGCAAGGGGTATAGGGTTCCTTCCACGACGATCATCTTTGACTCTTTCAGTTCTTCAATGATGTCGCTTGCATACAGGGGCTTTCCGTCGATTACCAGCAGAATGCAGTATTCGAGTACCCCTTTACGCATTTGAGCTTTTGTATTGTCCAGATTCATTGTTTTTCCTCCTAAATATTCATGATTTTATTTTCTATTCATCTTTAACGAACCTTGCCTAAGATAAAGAGACAAATACAGAATTTAAATATATTCCTGTTATTCCCTTTGTTTTTATTCCAAACTTGTTAATTTCTCTCACTTATATTCCCTTTAATATCAACAATAAACTCCTTACCGTCTCTATATGCTTTAGTCAAATTATTATTGAAGTTTGAAATGCTATCGTAAACATTATCAATTATTACTTTACCCGTTAAATCAATTAATCCCTTGCCTCCATTTTTGTATGTCCAAAGTAAATTATCCTTGTATTCAAGAATGTTATCGTAGATATTTTCCACTAAAACTTTGCCTTTAATATCAACAATCCCCTTTTTGCCATTATCTCTATAGGTCCAAAATAAATCATCCTTAAATGGAGTAATATTATCAAATGTATTTTTAATGACTTCACTTCCAGTACTGTTGATTAGTCCAACTTTGCCTTCTTTATATGTCCAGGCTAAATTATCTTTATAATATACAATGTTTGAGTACTTGTCTTTAAACTTTTCAAACTTGGGTTGGTTCGATTTGCAGCTACTTAGAACTACAATTAAGGTTAATAATATAAGAATAGGATAGGACCTCATGGGAATTAGTTTTTAATTTAATAAATCTTCAATATTAATTGTTTAAAATACCCATACTGATTCATCCATCATCATTATGTCTTTCTGTTCTGTGATCAATGTTAGTCGTTCTCATGGCTTTGAGCTTTGTTTCTAAAATGATGGTTCCATTTACTTTTTTTGAACGTGTTTCTTTGTTTTCTTTGTTTATCGGTCGATAAGTTTTTACATTGCTGGTGGCTGGCCGGAACATGCTTAAAACCTCTACCTTCTCTTACATTGTTATTGGCTTTACAAACATACTAATAAAAAATGGAACTATGCAAGGCAAAGTACTAAAAATGTATAATTATTTTAAAAATATTTTATTTGTAGCATCTATTCATGGTTAACACATTACAAAAAAACCTCCTGATCGTTGAGATCAGGAGGTTTCAGAGCGGAAAACAATATTTTATAATACGAATGGCGGAAATGAATTTATACCCAACCCTCTTCGAGGATCTCACCCTTTATGCTGACAATGATCTCCTTTACCGGTACTTTACGGGTGGCCTGTGCGGCTCCCATTTGCACCAGTTGGGACAAACCTCCACAGCAGGGAACCTCCATCATCATGATGGTGATTGTATTAACTTTGGCTTCATCGATGAGGCGACGAATCTTCTCTACATAGATCTCTTTTCCCTGATCGAGCTTTGGGCAGGCAATTACAAGCGATTTTCCCGCCAGATGTTTGGTATGAAAGTTACCCAAACTGAAGGCTACACAGTCAGCTGCAAGAAGAAGGTCAGTTCCCTGAAACGCAGAACCGGCCGGATTGATCAAGTGCATCTGAACAGGCCACTGCCGAAGGGCTGAAGGAGTATCTGCTGCAGCAGCGACAGGGGCAAAGCGCAGGTTTTGAGGTTCAAAACTCATTGGTTTCGAGCCAGGACAACCACCCGGGGCAAAGCCCTCGGAGGGTTCAGCTTTCGAAGCATGAACTTCAGCAGTTACCGAATCAATACTAAATGGGATCTCGGCGGCATGCATCCTCAGATAGCCGACAGCCTGTTTGAGAAAGATGGTTTCGCCATGCTCTTTGAGGTGTTTCAGGTGTGCTACAAGCGTATTTCTCCCTTTTGGAATAATCTGCTGAACGACCAGAACTTCATCGTATTCATCGGCTTCACGTTTTTCAATGGTGATGGCACCTTCGGGACAATGGCCAAGGCAGGCTCCCAATCCATCACACATCAATTCACTGATGAGCCTTGCCTTTCCATCGATAATCTGTAATGCCCCTTCATGGCAATTCGGAATGCAAAGTCCGCAGCCGTTGCACTTATCTTCGTCAATATTTACTATTTCACGTATCATAGATGTTCTATTTTCAGAAACAAAAATACAAAGGTTCTTTTAGTAGATTTGTATCAAATGTTACAAAAAGTTATCTTTTATGATCGAAGCTCAAATACTTTGTCAGTCTCCCATTTTCAGGGGCATTTCAGCTATTGAATTGGAGAAGTTGTTCAGTCAGATTCATTTTCAGTTCAGAACTTACCAAAAGAACGACCTGATCATCCAAAGCGGAGAAATCTGCGATCGCTTACTAATCATCCAACGGGGTAATGTTAAGGCGGAGATGAATGACTATTCGGGGAAAACGATAAAGATTGAAGATATCGAAGCACCAAGACCTCTGGCCACCGCTTTCCTGTTTGGGAAAGAAAACCGTTTCCCTGTCACCGTTTCGGCAAATACGGAGGTGGATATTGTATCGATACCAAAGCCTGAATTTGTAAAACTGCTTCAGTTAAATTCATTGATTCTGAATAACTACCTGAATACCATCTCTACCAGGGCACAGTTTTTATCGAAAAGACTGAAGTTCCTGTCGTTTAAAACCATAAAGCAAAAGATTGCACATTACCTGCTAGAAATGGCTGGCGACAGGCTGCAAACGGTCGAAATACAACAGTCGCAGGAACAACTGGCCGAAATGTTTGGGGTTACGCGTCCGTCACTTGCGCGTACACTAAGTGAAATGAACCGTGAAGGCCTGATTGAAACACAACGCAGGTTTATTAAAATAGTGGATAAGAACCGAATGAATCAATTGCTGAAATCGGATGAGAAATAAATACGGGAAAGGCTAAAATGACAAACAATTATCAGGTTTGTGATTCGTTATTTACTGTATTATTGTGCCAAATTTTACATAGATGAGAAAGATGATACAGGGCCGGCTATCGGTATTCAAATTTGAAAGCTTCAAAAAGTATAAAGATATAACCCATTTTATTACTTCCAAAGAAGGATGGGTTTCAGGAAATAAGCCTCGTTTTACCGGTGACCGGGAATCGGATTATGCCGCCTACCGAAAAGAGCTTGCCATTTCGGGAGATTGGGACAGTGCGAAGTTTGTTTTTCCACGACAAACGCATTCTGATCATGTTGAAGTTGTCAGTTCGTCAATTCAGACTGAAATGATTGCAGATACAGATGCATTGGTTACCAACGAACCGGGACTATTTGTCTGTGTTCAGACGGCAGATTGTGTCCCTATCTTGCTCTACGATCCGAAAAAGAAAGTAGTGGCAGCCGTGCATGCCGGTTGGAAAGGAACAGTTTCTAAGATTGCACAGAAGGCAATCCTAAGGATGACAGAGCAATACGGCTGTAATCCTTCGGATATTGTTGCAGGGATAGGACCCTCCATTCATATGCATGCTTACGAAGTTGGACCCGAAGTGGTTGAACAGGTTAAGGCTAATTTCAGTAATACCGGGGTACTGCTTAAACCTTCATTAAACGATGGCCGTGCCTATTTTGACTTGTGGGAGGCTAATAAAACCGTACTGATTGAATCGGGTCTGTCGGAAGAAAACATTGAAGTGATGGGCTTGTGTTCTTTTGAACATGCTGATTTGTTTTATTCAGCCCGACGCGATGGAACAGATACCGGCAGAATGGTAAGTGGAATCAGACTGGGATAAATTAAAAAGAGCCTTTTAGAACCTGGCTCAGTAAGTTTCTTGTTTTGAACAGATAGAAAAAAACAATCCCTATCCTGCCTTGTTAATACACGAAAGGAATCTATTGTATTCTTCCATGTATTTATTTTATCAGATGAGTTATAGCCTTAAGATTTTGCTCTTTCTGGGTTTTTTAAACCTTTTACCAGTTTCAGGATTAGTCGCACAATCATGGACGTTTGTGAAAGAGAAAGACGGGATAAAAGTATATACCCGACGTGAATCAAACAGTACAATGAAATCATTCAAAGGAGATGTAACTTTCAAGGCATCTTTGCAAAAAGTCTATTCGATGCTTGGCAATGATAAGAACAATGACTGGTGGGACAAAGCAATTACTGATGTTAAAGTATTAGGCTATAAGGAAAATAAATATATTCAGTATTATCTTGTTTATAATTTGCCCTGGCCATTTAAGAAGAGGGATATAGTTACTGAAACCACGATTACTACGAAAACTGTTTCAGGTGTTCGTATTTATACGGCGATACCATTGCCCAATAAAGTTCCTGAAAAATCAAACCTTGTTCGTATTAAAGAGTTTAAGCAAACCTGGACTGTTGAGCCAAAAGATAATGGAACTATCCATGTAACTTTGGAAGGTTCAGTTAATCCCGGCGGGAGTATTCCTGCCTGGCTCTATAACATGGTAATCACAGAGGCTCCTCTGAAAATGTTGTCATCTCTTCGTGAAAAGTCCTTATCAGGCAAATAGTCGCCTGCTCAGGAATAGATAAAAAAACCTTTCAGAGCCAGGCCCTGAAAGGTAAAAAATCACAAAGGACAAAACCAAATCACCCGTTCTGTTGAACTTCGTTTTGGATGTATCTGGCCATTTAATAAGTAACGTTGTTTAATTGTTTGACCTGTAGGACAGGAGGTCTTTATCTATTGTAATGTAATTGCGCTGTTTCTATTTACCGTCAAAGGATTCCCGATGCTTATTTTCCATGAACATCACCACCACTTGATTCGTTGACGTTTTTGATTGCAGGATTTCCACGATAGGTAATATCACCTCCGCTACTGGCACTGGCATTGATTTCTTCCGAGGCATATACTTCAATATCTGAACCGCTTGAAGTACTGGCAATGCATTTCTTAGTCTGAAATTCATCCGCTTTAATGTCACTTCCACTCGAAGCGCTTGCATGAAATAAGTTTGCCTTGCCTTTCAGAGAGATATCTGAACCGCTGCTCGTTTCTAAATTCACTTCATTGGCATCCAGTTCGAGTTTTACATCTGAACCACTGCTGGCGTGTAGATCTAGGTTGTCTACTTTTAAAAGAGACTGGGAATAAACATCTGAACCTGACGAGGCTTCAAGCTTATCCAGGGTCTTAAACGAAACATAGACTTTAGGCGATTTATGGTTCCAGCCAAAATTAAACCACAATTTTTGTTTCATGGTTATCTTCAGAATTCCGTCTTCAACCTTTGTAATGATCTGATCCAAATCGTCTGATTCGGATTCTACGATTACTTCTTCCACGCTTTTCTGTGTCAGATAAAGGTTGATACCGCTACTGACGGATACTCCATGAAATCCACTAACCAGACGCGTCTGACGATCGCCTTTTTCCTGAACAGCCAGTAATGTTGTTGTTTGAAAAATTACAAGCCCCAAAAAGAGGAAGGTAAATAATTTGTATGTTTTCATATTATAGCAATTGAAAGTTTCTTGTTGTGCAATTTAATTTGAATTTAGTGGACTGAACTTATTTACGATGTATGCTTCCTCCTGAAGAGGTATTGATGTCTGTAGAGGTCGGTTCGCCATAGTAATATACGTTTCCGCCGCTGGAGGCATTGGCTTCGAGTGCCCCGGTAACTGTAGAGAATGTATTTCCACCACTGGAAGCGCTCATTTTGCAATGCTCAACCTTCAATTCCTGGGCTTTCAGGTTTGCTCCTGAAGAAGTTTCAAGTTTGCCATCTTTAGCCAGTCCCGAAAGGTTGATATTGGCACCTGAAGAACATTCAGCCGTCAGGTATTTAGCATTCACATCCAGGGTCAGATTTGCCCCTGCATTGGCCTTTAGTTCCAGATTATCGGACATGATTTGTGATTGTGACCATACATTTGAACCTGAAGAGGATTCAACTGCCGAAAGTTTCTCGACGGTTACCATTACCTTCTTTTCAGTGGCCCAGCGGATATTGGCATTCACATATACTTTCAGTACTCTATCATGGACTTCAGTTTCTATATATTCATGAAGATTATTGTCGGCGACTACTACTACTTTGGCAGGACTTCCCTGGGTGATATAAACATTCATCCCGCGGGATACCTCAATCTGATCGAATTCTCCCACTTTCCTGACTTCCTCGGTAACATGACCATTGCCTTTAACGGAAGGTCCCAAAAACCAACAGGAGGAAAACGTGATGCTTAAAATAGCAAAAAGACCGATTAGCAGTAAATGTTTTGGCTTCATACCTTGAATGTTTAATTGAATAGACGCATGAAAAATGATTTCGTTACCAAATTTAAGCCGAGGGTATTAATTAAATTTCCTTTTTTCGTTGAATGACCATTTTTTGTCGGCAAGATTAAACTATTCGGGTCTAAATCAAATAACCGAAGAACTCCTCAAACACAGTCAGTTATTTTTGTTCAGTATTTTGATTGAAGTATTGGATCATTTGGATGCAAAACCCAATACAATGTTCTATCTTTAACTACCTTAAAGCAAAACAGACTACATAAATTTAAATCAATTTCATGAAAAAAAGAAACCTCATTATCGGATTATTGATTCTTTCGGTGAATATATCCTGGGCCCAGGATCAAAAAATCAATGTTGTAGTTGTTGGGGCCCATCCCGATGATTGTGATCTGACAGCCGGAGGAACAGCCATCCAGTTTGCAAAATTGGGGCATCATGTATTGTTTGTGTCATGCACCAATGGAGATGCCGGTCATTTCAATAAGGGAGGCGTTGAATTGGCCAAAATCAGGAAGGCTGAAGCAGAAGAAGCTGGCAAACGCTTTGGAGTGACCTACAAAGTACTGGATAACCACGACGGATTGCTTATGCCTGACTTAAACCTACGGTTGGAACTCATACGTTTAATCAGGGAATGGAAGGCTGACTTAGTTATTGGGCCACGTCCCTATGATTATCATCCTGATCACCGGAATACAGCTATAGCCCTGCAGGATGCCGCTTTTTTAGTCATTGTCCCTAACATTGCCCCCGAAACTCCCGCATTAAAGAAGAATCCGGTTTTTCTGTATGCCCCAGACCGATTTAAGAAACCAAATCCTTTCTCACCCGATATTGTGGTAGACATATCGGATGTTTTCGATCAAAAAATCTATGCCGTATCTGCACACCAATCCCAGTTCTTTGAATGGCTGCCATGGCTTGATGGTAATTTGGCTAATGTCCCCAACACTGAATCTGAGCGTCTGAAATGGCTGGCAGACAGCCGAAAAGGAAGTATTTCTGCTGGTATGAAAGCAGGATTATTGAAATGGTATGGTGCCAAAGCCGATCAGGTCAAATACGCTGAAGCGTTTGAAATTTGTGAATACGGAAGCTATCCCACAGATGAGGATATCAGGCGGCTCTTCCCTATGTTGGGAAAAAGTCATTAGGAAAGGGGAAATACTCGTTGCCAGGCCATTTTCCTAATTCCTTTTTCCTCTTTCCTGTTTATTTTTTGTTTCGTTCCAGTTCCTTGAGGTTGTCCATCTTTTTCTTGAGAAGGAAGCTTTTAATATCTCCCAGGTGTTCTTTCACCTGTTTGTTACCGAATTCATACACTTTATCGGCCAGTCCGTCGAGGAAATCACGGTCATGTGATACCAGGATCAGTGTGCCGTCAAATTCCTTCAGGGCACTTTTAAGAATATCCTTGGTACGCATATCCAGGTGGTTGGTCGGTTCATCCAGAATGAGCAGATTGACAGGCTCCAGCAACAATTTAATCATTGCAAGCCTTGTCCGTTCTCCTCCTGAGAGCACCTTCACCTTTTTGGTAATGTTATCACCTCCAAACATGAAGGCTCCGAGAATGTCCTTTATCTTCGTGCGGATATCGCCAACGGCCACATCATCTATGGTTTGAAATACAGTCAGGTCTTCGTTGAGCATTGAGGCCTGGTTTTGTGCAAAATAGCCAATCATGGTATTATGTCCCAGCGTTAATTTACCATCATAGTCAATCTCACCCATGAGCGCTTTCACCAGGGTTGATTTCCCTTCACCGTTTTTACCCACGAATGCTATCTTTTCGCCGCGACCCAGTGTAAGGGATGCATTTTTAAATACCAGGTGATCGCCGTATGTCTTGCTTAAATCTTCAAGGATCACAGGATAATTTCCCGAACGGGGTGATGGGGGAAATTTAAGGCGGAGTGAAGAAGTATCTTCTTCATCAATTTCAACGATAGTCAGCTTTTCGATCATTTTAACCCTTGACTGCACCTGCAAGGTCTTGGAATAGGTACCTTTAAACCGGTCAATGAATTCCGTCGTATCGGCTATCATACGCTGCTGTTCTTCGAAAGCTTTTTGCTGTTGCTCCCTTCGTTCCCTGCGCAGTTCGAGGTAATGCGAGTAATTTACCTTGTAGTCGTAAATCCGTCCCATTGTGACTTCGATGGTACGGGTGGTGATGTTGTCGATAAATGCCCTGTCGTGCGAGATTACAATCACAGCCTTAGCACTGTTGATCAGGAATTCTTCCAGCCATTGAATCGACTCAATGTCCATGTGGTTGGTCGGTTCATCCAGAAGGATCAAATCAGGTTTCTGAAGCAGAATTTTGGCCAGTTCTATACGCATGCGCCATCCACCGCTGAATTCGCTGGTAGGGCGGCTAAAATCCTCACGCATGAACCCAAGGCCGAAAAGAATCTTCTCCACTTCAGCATCAAAATTGATCTCCTCGATTGAATAGTATTTTTCGCTAAGAGTTGAAACCCGCTCAATCAGGCTGTAGTAACTGTCCGATTCATAGTCGGTCCGTGTTGCCAGTTCTTCATTTAGGGTAGCAATTTCACGTTCCATTTCGAATATGCTTGCAAAGGCCTGAGCAGCTTCTTCAAAAACAGTGCGATGGTCTTCAGTTAACAAGTGCTGTGGTAGGTAGGCAATTACGGCATCTTTCGGAGTTGAAACCCTTCCTTTGTTTGCGGCCCGTTCTCCTGCAATAACCTTCAGCAGAGTTGATTTACCTGCCCCATTCTTCCCCATCAATGCAATTCGGTCTTTTTCGTTTATCACAAATGAGATATCTGAGAAAAGCGCCGATCCGCCAAATTCAACCGTAAGTCCGTCAACTGAAATCATTCGTATCCTGTTTTTTTGAAGGCGCAAAGATAAATGTTTTGACACATCAACCACAGGAAGCTTTTCGGGAGAAGGGAAATAGGTCTAAAAATTTACAAAGAAGCAGTTTAATCCTTTAATATTTTTAAAGTCCTCATCCCGTGTGAAGAAAGGTAGGTTCCAGTATATACTGGTCGCTGCGATAATCGCGTCGGGAAGTTTTATTTTTCCTGACTGTCTTAATGATATTGTTATTTCTTTTATTGAAGGATTTATCTCGAGAATAGTACAATCTTCTAAAAATGCATTAATAATTTTCTTTTCTGAAGTTTTCATTCCAGGCTTACAACATAATTCCAATTCGGTAATAAATGAAATCCTAACATCTTTCCCGTCAAACAACTCAGCGATTGTTTCATCACCATTTAGTAATGCAATAGCTATGTTCGTATCAATTAGAACGCTAATCCCACTCATTACGTAGGTCTTTTTGATAAGTTAAACCATCAATATCCCATTTTACCTTTCCGCAATGTTTTTTTGCATCGAAGGGCTTCCCTGATTTCAATTTCTTCAAGGTCGCATTAACTTGAGCAAGTCCGGTTTTTCTGGTTATCTCTACTAGCATTGTGTTTGTTTTTTGTAAAGATACATTTTTTTGGATTTTCTATAACCAATGGATGGCTACTTTTGATCAATCTTTTCGACCAACCGTGCATCTTATCCAAACCGCTTGAATAATCGAAAAACAACCACTACTTTAGTGCTGCGTTGATTAAAGCAAAAGACAAATGGAAAATAATCCAGAATACATAGGAAAAGATGAAGTGCGCGAGCAATTGGTGCAGGCGGCCCGGCAGGTTTTTGCCCGTTACGGCTATAAGAAAACAGCGCTTGATGACATCGCCCGTGAAGCCCGTAAAGGAAAGAGTACCATATATTATTATTTCAAAAGCAAAGACGAAATCTTTAAGGCAGTCATTGAAGCCGAAGCAGAAATAAGGGCGAAATCGATCAATGATCAGATTGCTCAGATCGAAGACCCAAGACAAAAGCTGAAAACCTATATTTATGTGAGAATGCAATCCCTAAAGAAGGTAGGGAATTACTATGAAGCCATTAAAAATGATCTGCTTGATAATCTGTACTTTATAAATACATTACGGACCAATCATTTCGATACTGAAGTAGACCTTGTTAAAGAGATGTTGATTGAAGGAATAGAGAAGGGTATTTATACCATACAAAATCCGGAACTTACTGCCAAGACGATAGTGACCCTGCTTCAGGGGTTTGAAGTTCCGTTGATTCTGAAGAATCTTTCTGACGAGGAACTACAGAAATCGGTGGATGAAATGCTAAATATCCTGTTTTACGGTATTGTTACAAAAAAATAGAAGCCTCCCCCCAACCCATAGCCTCCCCAAACCCCCTCCAAGAGAGGAGGCTTAATGAATCGGGATTCGTAGATTTACGCTCTTTAATTGCGCTGAACTTGTGTCTGCACCGAAAAGTAAATTTTAACACGAAGACACGAAGACACAAAGAATTAATATTTATAAAATAAAGATGCTCAATATGTTGTATTACTTCGCGACTTCGTGTCTTTGCGTTTAATGTTGATTAGAGAGTTTTCGGAGTAGACTCACCTTTATAATTTCCACTATCCAAACTCCCTTCCCTTTCGGGGAAGGGTTGGGGATGGGGCTTTTAAGTCTCCCCTCGGGGAGATTTAGAGGGGCTTTTCTATTTTTTCACTTTAAACAGTTCTTTCTCGTCCACTTTTTTAACTACCGAACTATCATTTAGCAGTTTATTGATCGCATTGAAAGGAGCAACTACCACTTCATCGCCTGCCTTTATCCCTTCCGTTATCTCGATGTTCTGACTGTCCTGAATACCGGTTTTTACAGTTTGTTTCTTCACTTTTCCATCCTTGTAAACAAACACAACCTCAACCTTTTCGTCGTCTTTCGATTTTGTTCCTTGTTTTGTAACAGCTTCAGATTCTGCTTCAGGTTTTTCCTCTTCCACTTTCTTTTCAGCAAGTTTCCCATTGTTCTTAATCGATCGGGTAGTTACTGCCTGAATTGGAACAGAAATCACATTCTTTCTTGTTTCGGTCTGTATATCAACAGTTGCCGACATACCGGGACGGAAAGGATATATTTTTCCACCTGCAGAATCAACCAAATCCTTATACGATTCCTCTAGCAAAAGTATTTTAACATTGAAATTGGTAACCTGATCAGTAGAAGCGCCTGCAGTATTGGCCGAATTGGCAATTTCAGTAACAATTCCCTTAAACTTTCGTCCCAGATAAGCATCCACCTCAACAAGGGCAGTATCTCTCAGGTTTACCCGTACAATATCATTTTCGTTGACATCAACCTTTACTTCCATAAGGTGAAGATTGGCAATAACCATCGTTTCAGTACCCGCATACATATTGGTTCCCACTACGCGTTCGCCTTTTTCAACATTCAGGCGTGCGACGGTTCCATTCATAGGGGCATATATTTTTGTTTTCACCAGCTGTTCCTGGGCTTCGGCTACCGACGCTTCGGCTGATTTAACCGCAAACTGTGCCGCTTTCACTTCCGATTGCGCCACTTTATACGAAGCCTGAGCTGTTTCGAAATCCGAAACCGGAATCGCATCCTGTTTAAATAGAGTGCTCGACCGTTTAAACGACATTTCACCTTCAATTAACCGGGCATCAGCCTGTGCCAGACGTGCCTGTGATGAACTCAGACTTGCCAGGTCCCTGTTGTACTCCTGAATATACATATCCGGTTTAATGACCATCAGAAGCTGGTCTTTTTTAACCTCATTGCCTTCTTTAACAGCCAATTCTATGATTTCACCTGAGACATCCGGGCTGATCTTCACCTCGGTTGCCGGCTGAACCTTGCCATTGGCAGTGATTAATTCAGTTATGGTTTTACTCTCAACAACTTTAGTCGCTACATTGATTTGATAATCTTTGCCAAACCAACCCATTTTTTTGCCTGTAACGAGAACGATGATGAGAATTACCATCAAAGCAATCGCATATGGTAGGAGTTTTTTAGAATTTTTCTTCATTTCAATAGGATTTTGAAATATATGTATAAGATCACTTTTTAAAATTACAATATTTCTGAAACCAACGTTTCTTTTTTTACTCCAACGTTTTTGTCTTTACCTTTCGATTGAGTTCATACAAAAGTCAGACGATAGTTTCAGATTTGAATTCGTTGACTCGGAACACCAGTTTTCCCTCTATTCAAATGTTTTTCACAATAGCACAGAAACTTCTTTCGCCATATCCAGGCACCGACCTCGTGTCGTGCGATATGCCAAAATATTTCTTACCAAAATGTAATACGCTTCTGTTGTGTCGCTTTCAATGAGCCTTTGACCCTTTAAATTATTAGAAGCTTATTAGAAGCTTATTCGAAGGTTATTCGAAGATAGTTCAATTATATTCTAATAATCATCGAATAGATTTCTAATAACTAATGAATAAGTTTCAAATAATTTGAGAGCCTGTTAACTGTCCTGTAAATGTGAGAACCAAACAACACTTTAACCTTGAACAGACAATGGTTTTTAGAATCAGTACAAGGACAAGATGGAATCTGATTCATCACTTTCCACGTTTTAATGCCGTTTCAATTGTATAACTATTTGGATCCATCCGGTTTTTCAGAAGACCCTAATTATAGGTCAACGGCTGTTTTATCCTGAAAGTTCCTTTCGGACAAGAACATTCCTCAAGGTCAGGTGTTATCTTCGGTTGGGGGGTATATTAAATCCGTATCCCTGGGGATAATTTACAGTAACAAATACATTTAAATAATGAATCAGTCAAAGTATTATGTGGAAGAGTCTATAAGCGGATTGAATATACAGGATATGCCTTTCGAGTCCTTCCTGAAGAATCTGAAGGAAAGGATGAGGAATGTATTTCATGTTCGTGCTGATATTAATCAGATGGCCATCAAACGCGGAATGCCGCCATTCGTAATGCGCGAAATCATGAGTTTAAATCCTTCAGCTGTTGGAATTCCTTACGAATTTGGAGGCCGTGGATGTCATATGAATGAAAATATCGCTCTCCTGGCAGCAGCCTCTTATGAATCGCTGGCTTTGTCGCTTACTTTTGGTATAAACTCTGCACTTTTCCTTCAACCGGTCGCCAAATATGCCCAGCCGGAAGCAAAAGCTCCGATATTCGATCGATTTTTGAATAATCAAAATATGGGTGGATTAATGATCACTGAGCCAGATTTTGGCAGTGATGCATTGAACATGCAAACATCGGCCACTGAAAAAAACGGGAAATACCATCTGCAGGGAACCAAGCATTGGGCAGGTCTTACGGGATGGGCCGAATTCTGGCTTTTAACAGCACGCGAACGCAGTCATACCGGCGATTTAAAACGCGACATTGACTTTTTCATTTGCGACGTAAACAGCCCCGGACAACAGATCATAGTTGAAGAGGTTTATGAGAATCTTGGATTATACCAGATTCCTTATGGACGGAATCGATTGGATGTGGAGATTCCGAAAGTACAGAAACTGATTCCTGAAACTACAGGGGTAAAAATGATGCTCGATTTGCTTCACCGCAGCAGGATGCAATTTCCAGGAATGGCTATGGGTTTTATTCATCGTTTGCTAGATGAGTCGATTGAACATACCAATCAAAGGTTAATCGGCGGGAAACCGCTATTTACATACGACCAGGTGCAGCAGCGTCTGTCAAAACTTCAGGCTTCCTATACGATTTGCTCGGCTATGTGTGCCAATAGCAGTGAAAAGGCCGGTATTGAAAACGATCTTTCACTGATTGGATTTGAAGCCAACTCTGTAAAAAGCGTAGTTACTGATCTGATGCAGGAGGCTGCTCAGTCAGCTACGCAGTTGGTTGGTGCACAAGCATACAAGTTAGATCATATTGCAGGAAGAAGTATAACCGACAGCCGGCCGTTCCAGATATTCGAAGGTTCTAATGATATTTTATATGCCCAAATCTCGGAAAGCCTGGTTAAAATGATGAAAAAAGCGAAGGAAGGCAATTTGTTTCAATTCCTGAAAGGTTTTCACCTGACGGCTAAATCTGCCTCATTTCTAAAAGAAATGCTTGATTTTGAATTGGATACTAATCTTGCACAACGTAAAATGGTTGAATTAGGCCAGGTACTTGGACGGATAGTTTCTTTCGAAATGGTGATTAACCTGGGTGCCAAAGGATTTCGCAGTGATTTGATTAACAACGGACTGACAATGCTCAACCAGGAGATTACTTCGCTGATGAGCAGTTTTAAACATCAGAACCAGACCGCAGTCATTGAGGATTATCAGGACAATAGTTCGTGGTTGAATTACGTTCATTCTTTTTAACTAACAGAAAAGTCATTAGTCATTCGGAAAGAGGAAAAGGGAAAAATGGGTTGTCAACGAGTATTTCCTCTTTCCTCTTTCCGTTTTCCTGTTTCCTTTTTCCTACTTTTACAGTCTGAAAGGATGCATTCAAGATAATTCATTCCTGTAAAGAAAGTGAATTCCAGGTTAATGTGTTAAACATCAACAAATAAAAGTAGTAATGAGGTTTTTTTCTTATGTGATCTATTCTCCTGATTCAGGTCAATTCTATTACGGGTATTTTGAAGACCTTGAAAAGGTTCTTGAAATGCACAATGCCGATCAGATTGCTCCAACAAAAGGTAAAGGGCCATGGGTTCTTATGTTTTCGGAGACCTTTGATAACCGTGTGAGGGCAATAAGGCAGTCCAGCTTTTACCGTTCGGTGAAAGGACAACGGTTTATAAAGAAAATGCTTAATTTTTAATATTTTATCAAGCGAATAGTATCTGTTCAGTCAAATAATCACCAAATCCTGATTCATCAACAGGGTATTGTTAATAAATAAATAATTGATCTACATTGTTTTGATAAATCTGTGTTTGATCTTTAGTAATTTTGTAATCAATTTTAACTCGATAAGACCATGAAAAGAATCATCTTAGTCGTTTTTACCTTAGCATTGCTTACGAGCGGATGTAAAATATTTAAATCATCCAAAAAAAGCCAGGCAGCATATCCAAAAACAGAAGCTACAGCAGAAACCAAAGTATTTTCGGTACCAGGACCCAAAAGTACCATTCGCGAGAATCCGGTATCGGATAAAATGTATGAAACTGCCGATAAAGCCGCAACCGGAACCCCGGTAGGTCCTCCCATTTCGGTAAAAAGCGAGAAGTTTACACTGTCGGATGAAGATCAGGCCAATGTGGGTAGCAGGAGTTTCTTCATTATCGTTGGAAGTTTCGGTAACGTTGATAACGCCACAAAATTCAAACAGGATTTGATACAGCAGGGGTTTAAGGCAATTATTCTTCACAGTGAAACCGGATTAAACAGGGTTTGTGTTGACTCATTTACCGACGAGGCTGCGGCCAGGGCCAAGGTTCAGAAGGTAAGAACCGATTTTCCAAAGTACAAAGATTGTTGGTTGCTGATTAAGAAATAAGCAATTCGAAATAGCTAACAAAGGGATACCGGAAGATGTCCCTTTTTTGTTGCAATATTCTTTAGGAAACAGAAATGAATGAAAACAGAAAACCGGACAATGAGCAATGCTCAGAATCCGGTTTTTATTCTCATTTGAGAAGTATTTTTATTTTAGTGAAGGAACAACCCTTAATCGCTCAGCGGCTTTTTCAAGAGTTTCATTGTTCTTGGCAAAGCAGATTCTTACCATCTTCAACTTGTTTTTTTCGTGAAGGAAGGCTGAAACAGGAATCACTCCTACTCCGTATTCAGTTGCCATCCGATAAGTAAAATCGGTATCCAGTTCATCTGAAATATTGGAATAATCCAATATTTCAAAATAACTACCCTGGGAAGGAACAATTTTGAATAAACTATCACCCAGCAAACGATTAAAGTAATTCCGTTTACCCTGATACATTTCGGTAATGTCTTTCCAGGACTCATCAGTTTGAAGATACTCCGAAAGAGCATATTGAAGCGGAGTGTTCACATTATAGATCTGAAACTGCTGAATTCTTCTAAATTCATTCATCAGCTTTTCAGGAGCAAGTATGTATGCTAATCCCCAGCCATTGATATTAAATACAGGGCCATAGGATGAGACCACAAAGCTGCGGGCGGCCAGTTTCTCGTACCTTGAAACACTCTGATGTGTATTGTTGTCAAAAACAATTGATTCGAAAACTTCATCGCTCAGGATTACAATGTTTGTTCCGTTGGTCAGATGTTGAAGCTGAATCAGATCAGAATCAGTTAGCACCGCTCCTGTAGGGTTGTGAGGTGAATTGATAATGATCATCCGTGTTTTGGAAGTAATCATTTTGCGCACTTCTTCCCAGTCGATATGAAAATTGGGTTGTTTAAGCGCTACATAAACCGGACGGCCTCCATTGATAGAAATAGCCGGGGCATAGGACTCATAGGCAGGCTCAAAAAGAATCACCTCATCTTCGTCTTTAACCGTAGTGCTAATGGCAGTCATGATTGCCTGTATAGGACCTGCAGTTATCGTTATTTCTGTATCAGGATTGTATGTGTGATTGTACATGCGTTTTACGCGATTTGAAATGACCTCGCGCAATTCGCTGATCCCTTCATGAGGAGCAAAGTTGTTATACCCTGAACGGATGTACATAGCAGCCAGATCAGCTAATTTTTCAGGACAAGGAAAATCTGTTTTCCCCAGTGCAAGATCAATTGCACCGGTTTCTGCAACCAGTTTGTTGAGGGTAGAAAATACACTTCCTTTAGTATTTGGTAATTTAGAGAGAGCCATGAGAAAACTTATTGAATTACAAAGTTAAAAAAATATACTTTTCACACCATTAACTTCACTAATGTATTCAAAATAATTTAAAACACCAATCATCTGAGCACTTCCTTGATAATTTCAAGTGATTTAATTTCTCCCAGATTATCAAAATGGATCTTATAAAACTCCAGCAATTTTTCGAGTACTAATTTTCGTTCATTCTGAGTGTAATCCAGTCTTTCAATTGATGAAGAATCGATATCAAAAAGTCTTGAGAACAAAGAGGTTATGTGTTTATCTGTAAATTGATGGTGTAATGGTTCATGACTGACAAACAGTGCACTTTGCAGATCGAAGAAGTTGCTTACCTGGGCATTATCACGACTTGGATTAATCCCCAGGAAACGGGTTAGATTGAAAAGAAACCAAATGTGAAAATTGTTTATTCCTTTTTCAGACAAATCCAGTAAAGTCAATGAGTGGTAAATAAAATTAAAAAGTTCATTGTTAGGCTCTTCCTCTCGTAAACATTTGTATAATATCTCGGCAAGGAACATGACCTGAGTGCTTTTTCGGATATCAAACGGGATAGAAGAATAGGGATTAGCTATTCTTGCATTTTTGATCCGGTGAATCTCTCTGCCCGTCTTATAATAGATTTCGATTTCAAGTAAATAGAGCGGCTGAAAAACTGCAGCCTTTACTGATGAGTTTTTATTGCGAACTCCGTTTATTATAAATGATTGTCGACCGTAAGATTCCGTATAAATACTGGTTATCAGGCTGGTTTCTGAATATTTGACCGCATACAAAAAAATTCCACGGGTTTTTTCAATCACAATACAAGAGTTTTAATGAATGAATAAAAGCTTGGTAATTTTAGTTTTCTCACCCAATGGATCAGTCATAAAAATCAAATAAACTCCAGTCTTACAACGATTCCCGTTTAAGTTTTTGCCGTCCCAAATTGCCTGTCCGCCTATTGAAGTAGTTTTGTTTACAAGGTTACCACTGACATCGGTGATTTTTACATCTGTATTTTCAACCAGGCCTTTAACTACAATCGGACCTTCGTAGGTTTCGCGGACCGGATTGGGGTACACATACACATCCTGAAAATCTGTATTACCTGTTGTTGCCTCTCCCATGTATGATATTAATCCCAGGCTAGTCCCTATATAAACTTCTCCGGTTTGTTGATTGATAGCTATATCTGTAATATCATTGGTGGGAAGAGGACTATTTCCAGTATTGAAATGTTTAATCTCGGTTTCTCCATTATCAGAAATAAGGAAAATTCCTGAAGCTTTTGTTCCGAACCATTTACGGTTTGCGCCGTCGACGGCAATCGCCGTAATAGTCTCCTTTTCGAGCAAAGGATGAAAAATATTATCGTGCTGATTCAAGCCCGGCCTGGTGGCATAGGAGACGCTTTCAGTCCATATTCTTTTTGGATCACTGAATACAGCAACACCCCCTGAAGTTCCTACCCAAATGTCGCCATTCATATCTTTGGTCATCGAATATATGTCATTCATTGTATTAAAAAACTCACCTTCAGAATTAACAAACCGGGCAACTACTGGCAGTGCTTTCGACTGATCATTGGTACTGTTTAAAACATACAGGCCATTCCCGTAATCCTGAGTGTTTCCGCCGGATGGAATAATTACCCATTTATCGTTGTCCTGTGTAACCACCAATTTCCCGATGTACTTATTGGCCACCCCGGGTAGTGCGAATGCTTTCCATGTACCATCAGTTTGAAATGACGAAATCACCTTGGCAACCCCAGTATTGGTAACCCACAGGGTTCCCTTCGAATCATAGGCCATTCCCCCAATCCGAACATAGGGAGCATCAGGCTGTGCCGGAAGTTGGGTTTGTAATGAACTGTTATAATTGTTATACCGCATGACAAATTTTCCTCCATTAAACTCCAATACCCCACCACCCCATGAACCTGCGAAAACATGATCGGGGTTTTTGGGATCGGCTGTAATACAAACTATATCAAAAAAGTTGTTTGGGGCGTCAGGGACAGGAAAAATATTCTGGTCGAAGACGGACCATTTCCCCTCCCGCCTAAGTTGAAATTTTGGGGGAGAATACAAATTTGCGAAGGCCCCGTCATAGCCACCTGAGGTAAGCCAAAGATCCTGTCCATTCATTGTGAGCGAAAAGATCCGGTTGTCCGCAGGTCCATCAGGTACAATTCGCTCGGGCTGTGTGCCTATCTTTACAAGACCCTGCTCCTGATAGGCAATCCAAAGTATGTTATGATCATCTAATACAGCAGATAAAGAACGAATAGCAACCTTTTCGTAACCAGAGAACGGATATTTTGGTATATAATTAACAAGCTCGTAATTGTTGTTATAAACAGAAACAGATTCACGACTGGAAAAAACGATGTAATTACCAATGGTAGAAATGTCATACACATATTGGATTTCAGGAAGGAAGCGACTCCATACGTCCCCATTAAGCTGGTACATCTTGTCGTCGGCCCATTTATCATCAGGTGTAGTATAGTTGGCAATAATTGTTCCATTAAAGAATTCGATCTTACTGAATTTCTGATCAAATTGTGGAATGGAAGTTTGTCTCACCCAATTGTCAAAATTCTGTAGGTTGGGGTCTGAAGATTTTGCTTTATAAATGCCACTTTCTGTTGCAGCATAAAATGAATTTCCATCGGTAGCCAAGTCGAATACACTCAGGTAGTCTCCATTATTCCCAAAAATATAGGTATCCTTTATCTCCTTTTTTTCCAGGTTGACCACCACAATGCCAAATCCACACGACAGGTAGGCCAGATTTCCAACAAATAACACATCGTGGATGGTTTTATCCGCAGGTATTTGTTTCCGCTTGATATCTGAAAGGTTGAAAATCTGATTCCCGATTAACAGATCAATATTGGCATTCTGATAGGCAATCAACAGAACATTATTTTCTTTACTGTAGGCAATACGCTGTATTCCGGCATCAGAAAGTCCGCTGATGGCCGTCATCTTTTGGATACTGTTATCTGTTTTATTGTATGAGAACAAACCGCCATCGGTAACACAGTAAATTTTTCCACCGGTATCCACAACCTGTGTAGCATGGGCATACGACTGATAATCGGTCCATTGACCAACAGATGCCTGTGAATATATCTTCGAAACCATCATGCAAATCAGGGCAATTGATACCAGGTATCTATACTTGTTCATTCGGTTTTGAATTGTGTTAAATACTTGATTAATTTCTGTACTGCTCTTCCCCGGTGACTGATTTCATTCTTTTCTACCATCGACAATTCTGCAAAACTGTAACCTGATTCGATTGGTTGGAAAATGGGGTCGTAGCCAAAGCCTGTTTGTCCGCGCTTTTCTTCTAAGATATGACCATCAACAACTCCTTCGAACTGAGTTTCATGTCCATCGATAACCAGCGAAATTACTGTTCTAAAACGAGCTTTTCGGTTATTTATTTTATCCAGTTTCTCCAATACCAGATTCATGTTATTCTCAGAGTTTCTCTCTTCACCTGCGTAGCGGGCAGAATATACTCCGGGTTCTCCGTTCAGTGCTTCAATCTCAAGACCAGTATCATCAGCAAAACAATTCATTCCATATTTGTTGAAAATATAAAACGACTTTTCAGAAGCATTGCCTTCAAGTGTTTCCCTGTTTTCCGGAATATCATCGGTGCAATTAATGTCATTCAGACTTAGCAATTCGATTGAATCGTCGAGAAGTTGTTTTATTTCCTGAAGTTTATGTTGATTATTTGTTGCAAATACAAGTTTCATAAAATAGGAAAAAGTTAGTACTTATTCATTCAGGTTGGAATAACCCAGTATTTGTATATGGAAACAAAAATCATGCAAGGCTTTAAAATAAGCCGTTGATATTTGCGTCAATGCGATCGATAACATTACTTAAATCTTCCGGATTATTTTGAAAGTCGATTCGGTCAACATCAATGATTAGTAATTTGCCTGCTTTATAATGGTTTACCCAGGCTTCGTAACGTTCGTTGAGTTGTTTTAGATAGTCGAGACGAATAGAATTTTCATATTCCCTTCCACGTTTTTGAATCTGGTTAACCAGCGTAGGCACAGAAGCTCTTAGGTAAATCAGTAAATCGGGTGCCTGAATCATTTTGATCATCATTTGAAACAGTGCTGAATATGTATGGAAGTCGCGAGTAGACATCAAACCCATTGCGTGCAGATTAGGAGCAAAAATCTCGGCATCTTCATATATGGTACGGTCCTGAATAACAGTTTTTGTTGAACTTCGGATATCAACGACCTGTTTAAAACGGCTGTTCAGGAAATAAATCTGAAGGTTGAACGACCAGCGTTGCATATCTTCGTAAAAGTCGTTCAGGTATGGATTTTCATCAACATCCTCATAATGAGGGCTCCATTTATAATGTTTTGAGAGTAATTCTGTCAGGGTAGTCTTACCGGCACCGATGTTTCCAGCTAAAGCAATATGCATCTTATTTGAGCTTTAAAATTTGAACTAAAATACGAAATATATACACGAATTGAGGAATTATCGAAAAGATTACAATGAATTATTCAATTCAATCAATTGATCGAGGTAATGTCGGTCGTTTGACAATCTTGGTATTTTATTCTGACCGCCGGCCTTACCTCTTCTTTTCATCCATTCATAGAACAAACCCTTTTTGGCGATTACCAAGTGAGGCATCTCGAGGCTCAGATCCTTGTGTCGTTTGGCTTCATAATCAGAATTGATGGTCTTTAACGCTCCATCAAGCAATAATATGAAATGACAGGAATCATCAGGTTCTTTTTCAAATTCGATGATCCATTCATGAGCACCCTTCTGGTTGTCCTTCATGTAAATCGGACCTCCGGTATATTCTGAAATAATTGCATTGGTGCGTTCACAGGCGATCTGGAATGCCTTTTCGGCATTATCGATAATCACTTCCTCCCCAAATGCATTGATAAAGTGTTTAGTCCGGCCGGTAATTGTAAATTTAAATGGATATTTGGATGTAAACTGTATAGTATCACCAATCAGGTATCGCCAAAGCCCTCCGTTAGTTGAAATGACCATCGCGTAATTTCTTTCAATCTCTACATCTTGTAAGGATATAGCATTCAGATTATCGGTACGGAATTCATCCATTGGAATAAATTCGTAATATGTGCCGTAATCCAACATCAGCAACATGTCTTTTTTGTCAGGTTCATCCTGTATCCCAAAAAATCCTTCGGATGCATTATAGGTTTCCATATAGTGCATGGTGTTTCCCGGAAATAGCTTTTCATACTGTTCGCGGTAAGGCTCAAATTTTACGCCACCGTGTATAAAAACTTCCAGATTTGGCCATACTTCCAGTATATTGTTCTTCCCGGTAACTTCCAGAACCCTTTTCAATAATACCAGGTACCAGGATGGAACCCCGGCAAAGGAAGTTACATCCTCGCCTAAAGAGTATTCAATGATCTTTTCAATCTTCTCTTCAAACTCCTCAATAAGGGAGATCTCTGTTGAAGGGGTACGATAAAAATCAGTCCAGAAAGGGATATTTTCAATAATGATTGCGGAAAGATCGCCATAATAGCAATTGTTGTTGTAATTATGAACTTTATGACTTCCTCCCAGTGTAAGTGCTTTCCCGGAAAGAACTCCCGATTCGGGATGGTTTTTCAGGTAAATAGCCAGGACATCACGTCCTCCACGGATATGAACATCTTCCAGAGAGTCTTTGCTTACTGGGATGAATTTACTTTTCTCATTCGTGGTTCCTGATGACTTTGCAAACCATTTGGTTTCACCAGGCCAAAGCAGGTTTTTTTCACCCAACATCATACGCTCAACAGTTGGCTTAAGGTCGTCGTATGACTGAATGGGAACTTTTTCACGAAAATCCTTTTCAGAATGAATGTTTCTAAAATTGTATTTTAATCCAATTTCAGTGTTTGAAGCCTTATCCAGCAATTCAAAGAGAACTTCACGCTGAACTTCATGGGGGTGTTTTTTAAACAGTTCGATTTGATATATCCGCTTAAAATTGACCCAATTAACTATGGAATTGATGACAGGCATGTATTATAAGTTTCGGTGCGGTCAAATTTATTAAAAATTCTGACGTTTGCTTGATAAGTAATTTCATATCTCAAGGCCTAAAAAGAGCTCTTTGGCCTTGAAGTCATGTTGACTGAAATATATTTTTGTTATTTTTACTTCAGTTTTAAACCTTGTTTACACTATATGAAATATGAATTACATTGATCTGGTCCTAGGCATTATCTTGATTATTGCTGCCATTCAGGGCTTTCGCAAAGGGTTTATTGTTGAACTTGCATCACTTGCTGCACTGGTTCTGGGTATTTGGGGAGCTATTAAATTTTCTGATTGGACTGCCGGCTTCATTACCAGAACGACTAGTTTTCACTCTGATCACCTAAGTACTATCGCATTTGTAATTACATTTATTATTATAGTTATTCTTATTCATATTTTAGGCAAAGTGCTTGATAATGCGGTTAAAGCAGTGGCCCTGGGGTTCCTGAACCGGTTGGCCGGAATAATCTTTGGAGTCTTGAAAACAGCAGTAATCTTGAGTATCTTTCTTTTGCTATTCGATGGTATTGATGAAAATGTTCATATCCTGCCTTCTCAGCAGAAAACTGATTCAAAAATATATTCACCTATGAAACAATTGGTCCCGACTTTATTCCCGTTTATAAAACTTTGGAATACTGACGACAAGTCTAAGCCAGAGGTAAAACCTGTAGATCAGAAACCTTCAGATCAAAAACCTCCTGTAAAAACTACTTAGGCTGAACCAGCGGACAGAAACAATTTTTTGTATGAAAGAAGGCTGTAATACTAATTCGCTTTATGGATATGTTTTACAATATTGCTGATTGTCAATATTTTGCGTTATTAAAGCAACAGAACTAACCTGACAATCAGTGTTCTCCAATGTCAATCCCTGAATTTGTCAGGAGAATTCTCCTGTTAAACCATTCATTTTATATCTTTGGGCGGATTTTTCTTTTTGTTGGAAGAATCAGAAAATATGAATTTTCTTCAGGATAGTAAGCCGGAGAAAGCGGATAGTGAATAAAAGCGATAATTAACTCACACTTGATTGATGAATTTTGTTGACGAATTACAATGGAGAGGCATGATCCATGATATAATGCCTGGAACCAAAGAGCAACTCGATAAAGAATTAACAGCAGCTTATGTTGGTATTGATCCAACTGCGGATTCTCTTCATATCGGCCATTTGGTAGGAGTGATGATGCTGAAACATTTTCAGATTGCAGGGCATAAACCTATTGCACTAATCGGAGGTGCTACAGGAATGATAGGCGATCCTTCAGGCAAATCGCAGGAGAGGAACTTGTTGGATGAACCCACTCTTCGCTATAATCAGGAATGTATCAAAAAGCAATTGGCTAAATTTCTTGATTTCGGATCAGATGCACCGAATGCTGCCGAAATGGTCAACAATTACGATTGGATGAAAGATTTTAGCTTTCTGGATTTTATCCGCGATATCGGTAAACACATCACTGTTAATTACATGATGTCAAAAGACTCTGTCAAAAAACGCCTGGATTCAGATGGTGGTGCAGGAATGTCGTTTACTGAATTTACCTATCAACTGGTTCAGGGTACTGATTTTTTGCATTTATACGAAAACAAAAATACAAAACTGCAAATGGGAGGTTCAGATCAGTGGGGAAACATCACCACAGGAACCGAGCTCATCCGAAGAAAAACAGGAGGCGAAGCATTTGCACTGACCTGCCCCTTAATCAAGAAGGCAGATGGGACCAAGTTCGGGAAGACCGAATCCGGCAATGTATGGCTCGATCCAAAATTGACTTCTCCCTACAAGTTTTATCAGTTCTGGTTAAATACTTCGGATGAGGATGCTGTAAGGTATATAAAGATATTTACCCTTCTAGCACAGGATGAAGTTGGAGAGTTGAGCCTGAAACATTCTGATGCTCCGCATTTACGTTTATTGCAAAGACGGCTGGCCGAAGAAGTTACGGTAATGGTACATTCACAGGAAGATTATGATCTGGCGGTTGAAGCTTCACAAATCCTTTTTGGACAGGGAACTGCCGAACTACTCAATAAATTGGATGAGGAAACTTTTCTTTCCGTTTTCGAAGGAGTTCCACAGTTTAAAATACCTGCAACAGAACTGGAAGCAGGGATCAAAGTAGTTGAGTTGCTGACTGAAAAAGCAATGGTATTTCCTTCCAAAGGAGAATTACGCCGCACCATTCAGGGAAACGGATTAAGTATTAATAAGGGAAAAGTATCTGATGCAGAAATGATGATTAATAATGACTTTCTGATCGGAGGAAAATATATTCTCGTTCAAAAGGGGAAAAAGAATTATTTTCTGTTAATGTCTGAATAGAATGATACAGATATTCAGGGTTCTTTTATACTAAAATCACATATATTTCGTTAAAATTTGACCAAAAGACCTTTCTATGACAAACTTTTTTGATAATCAGAATCTTCTTGCCATTCTGTGGAAATGGAGGAAACATTTGATTGCTGTAGGTATTCTCGCTATTGTTTTATCGATGTTTTTTTCGTCGTCCATCTTTATCAGGCCAAAGTATAAATCCACGGCCCGTATTTATCCAAGTAAAAATATCTATGTTTTCAGTGATGAATCAGAAAGTGAGCAATTACTTGAAATTATAGGGGCGCAGGATATCAAACTCCGGGTTATAGACGCTTTCGACCTCAGTAAAGAATACAAAATCAGTAAACAGGATCCTCAATACCTGACCTATATGCTGGCTGAGTACAATGATAATGTTTCCTTTAAAAAGAACGAATACGAAACCGTTGAAATTCAGGTTCTGGATACCGACCCAAAAAGGGCTGCCGCTATGTGTGATTCGATTATATCATTTCTGGATCAAAAGATATTAGCAATGCACCGAATAAAGTATGAAGAATCTGCCAGAATTGCTAAAAAGGACATGGACTTTAACCTTCATCAGATTGATTCAGTTAAGGCATTATTGGATGTCATGAGAAAAGAATATCATATACTGGACTATGCTTTGCAAACTAAGGAGATCTCGAAAGGAATAGTTGACATCCTGGCTAAAGGGAAGGAAAATACCCCCGGAGGAAGAAGGATTGAGAAATGGATGAAAGATCTTACTGAAAATGGCGGGCAATATGAGTTCCTAAAAAATGAGCAAATATTCATGGTCAGTCAATTTGAAGCAAATAAAAAAATATATGACGATGCAATTAGCGGTGCAAACAAGAAGATTATATATGGACAGCGTGTACAAAACCCTGTTCCTGCCGATAAAAAATCATACCCTATTCGTTCGTTGATTGTTTTGATTTCAACTTTAGCAGCTCTTTTTATCGCCATGCTTGTGGTTTTATTTCTTGAAAACAAAAAAATCGAATAACCTGTGTTCCAAGCCAGATTTAAACTTGCCCTGTTTTACTTTGTTTCTGTATTGTTTATTCTTTTGAATGCCTACTTCCTTGTGAAGAAGCATTCGATGATTATCAATGCTTTACCATTTGTGTTGGGCATTGTTTTGATGGCAATATTTGCATACGACAAGCTACTTTACCTGGTTGTATTTTTTACTCCGATCTCTCTTCCGCTCTCCGAATTAGTTCCCGGTCTTCCGGTTAATATGTCTTTACCGACTGAACCTTTGCTGTTTGGGATCCTGTTGATTTTCATCATGAAGTGTTTTGCCCATGGGAAATTTGATCGGGATATAGTTTCTCATCCAATCTCTCTGGCCATCTTTTTTAATCTGTTCTGGATGTTCGTTACAAGCCTGACAAGCACCATGCCTATTGTATCCCTAAAATTCTTTCTGACACGAATCTGGTTCATTGTGGGATTTTACCTGCTGACAGCCAAGCTCTTTGAATCGGGGAAGAATATCGAAAAGTATATCTGGCTTTATACTTTACCTCTATTATTAGTGATATTTTATACTACAAAACGGCATCTGGGTTATGGCCTTTGGGACAAGCAGGCTGCTAATTTTGTCCCCAGTCCCTTCTATAATGATCACACTGCATACGGGGCTGCGATTGCAATGTATCTGCCATTTCTATTTGGATTCTCGTTTACAAAATTGTATTCGCCATTACTCAGAAACTTTATTCGTATTGTTTTGGGGCTGTTGATTATGGGATTGATTCTCTCGTATGCCAGAGCTGCATGGATAAGCATGCTTGCTGCCCTGGGCATCTGGATGATTATGCGTCTCAAAATCAGGTTTAAGCCAATTTTCCTCTCTATCCTGATAACGGTTTCCTTAATATTTGTTTTTCAACGACAGATCATGATGTATCTTGAGCGAAACACGACCCAATCGTCAACAAATCTGGCCGACCACTTTTCGTCTGTCTCGAATATATCTTCGGACGCTTCCAATCTGGAACGAATTAACCGTTGGAGTTGTGCCATCCGTATGTTTGAGGATAAACCGTTTCTAGGCTATGGACCAGGTACTTATATGTTTAAATATGCACCTTATCAGTTAACAAACGAGCGGACAATCATTAGTACCAATTCGGCAAATGGAGGAAATGCTCACAGCGAATACCTCGGACCAATGGCTGAATCGGGTTTTACGGGGCTCGTCACAGTCCTGATCCTGATTATTGTTGTTATGTATACTGCTATACATACCTATTCGCGAACAAACGACAAACGCCTTAAAACCCTTGTTATGAGTGCATTACTTGGTCTGATTACCTATTATATTCACGGGACTCTGAATGATTTTCTGGACTCGGATAAGCTCTCAGTCCCATTCTGGGGCTTTACTGCCATCATTGTTGCTGTCGATATTTATACCCGAAAAGTTTCCATAGCTGAAGCATTACCCGAAAATCAAGGATAAAAAAAATGGCCTGCACATTGCAGACCATTTTCAGGTTAATAAACTTACCTGACTATTTCTTTACACGTTCAGCATAAGAACGGTCGCGGCTATCAATTTTTAAAAGATCACCTTCATTTATGAACATCGGAACCATGATTTCTGCACCGGTTTCGAGTATAGCAGGTTTTAATGCTGTTGAACTGGCTGTATTCCCCTTTTCACCGGTTATGGTTGAAGCAACTTTTAATTCCAGGAAAGCTGGCATTTCAACTGTAAGCGGAGTTTCGGTATCAACATGATAATTGATTTCAACTACCTGTCCTTCTTTCAATAAATCAGAATTATCAACTAATACTTTAGCAATGGATATCTGTTCAAAAGACTCGGTATGCATAAAGTTAAATCCAGCTTCGTCTTCATATAAGTATTGATATGGCCTGCGCTCTATTCGGACAATGGTTATTTTTGCACCTGAACTGAATGTATTATCAATAGTTCTTCCTGTTTTTAAGTTTTTAAGTTTCGTTCTGACGAAAGCAGGACCTTTTCCTGGTTTTACATGCTGGAAAGATACTATTTGAAACAACTGCTCGTTGTATTCGATCGTCAACCCGTTTTTAATATCTGTTGTTGTAGCCATAGAGAATTTTAAATTAATTTCAAATCGGGTGCAAAAATAGAGAAATATTGTTGATACCGAATTTTTCTTCTGATTATTTCAATATCAACTTATTGTTCTACGGTCATTTGACTGATCCCATTAATTTTATACGAATCCAATTCACATTTAAGTGATCCTAGCACCAATTCAAATTCTGCATAAATCGGAAGTCGATATTGATCTTTCGTTATATAGATCTTCAAACTGTCCGATCCCTTTAATAGTTGCCCTTTCGGAACCTGGGGTGTAACCACATAACATTCCTTTTTACCGATCTTTGTGTCAATGGTCTCTATTCCAAGATACTGCAAATGCATGACAAATAATTCATCCCCGTGATAAATTGGTATCTCGATAATTTTACCTGCAAGCATGTCTTCAAAATACTTGTTTTGCCTGATATAGAAGAAAACGCTGACCAGATCATTCACATTCTTCGGTACTTTTATACGCCCTGATTTTAAGCTGAATATAGAATCGTGTTTCTGATCATAAATGACTTCATCGTAAAACCGATACTTTTTTTCCTTTACGTTGCGAACGGATTTAACAGGAAGGTATGTATTGGGATTAACCCAACTTTCGTAGACGTCATTCACCTCAAAAAATTTATCCACCAAGCCTGTTGTACGGCCTCTCATCCGGTAATGAATGACTTGATTTTTATTTAATTTTTCTTTTTCCGCAGTTAATGTTGCTTTTCCTCCTTTAATAAATCCAAAACGAAGAATGTATTCGATTTCTTCAAGAGGCTGGGCATTCAGATGTAACGCGAAAGAAAACAAAAGACAGAAAACTAGTATTATTCTCATCCGAATATGTTTTTTTTGGAAACTAATGCAATAAAATCTTTTAGATAGAAGGGCTCAAAGTATGCAACGTCTTCGAATTGGTTTTTGTTGTATGCCTCCCAAACCAGTTCAATCATATGTTGAGCCGATGCTTTAACATCAGTTAAAAATAAAGCATTAGCAGAATATAAAGCATTTTTGCATTTTTCTGAGCCGTTTCCAAAGAAAACAACCTGGTTTTCAATTAGTTCATTTGCAAGGGTTGTTTCGTTGATGATCTCAGCTGAAATTGGTTTCAGAACCCTTCCATCCTGATCAAGAAGCATAGAAAATACTTCCATTCTCCGGGCATCAATCATTGGACAGAACAATAAAGAAGAACTTTCAGGGAGATGATAATTCGATCGATTCAATGCAACATGTTTTGCCATTGCTTCCAATGTGCCGACGGCTATAAGTGGGATGCCACTTGCATAACAAATCCCTTTGGCTGTCGACACCCCAATCCGCAAGCCTGTATACGATCCAGGCCCCTTACTTACTGCCACTGCTGCAAGATCCCCGGATTTGATGTTATTTCGTTTTAATAAGTCCTCAGCAAACACGGTAACCAGACGTGCATGATTTTGTCCCTCATCCGATTCTATCAGGTCAATCAATTGCCCGTCTTTTGCCAGGGCAACACTACATATTTCTGTCGATGTTTCAATGATAAGAATATAAGCCACAACCAAATAATTTTAATGCAAAATTATTCATATTAACTGATTAAAAGCAGTTTTACATTAAATTTATGTGAATTTATTTTGATAATCACATCTCTCCTCTAAATTATTTGCTTCCCCAAAACAGATATTTCAATATACTCCTCCGGTAATAATCGCTCATATATCCTGAGAACTGGATGGAACCAAAAAGGTTTTTGCTTTGCAATTGGGTTTGAAGGTAAAGTTAACAGAAACGATACAGGAAAGTGATCGGGTAGTGTTTGGGCTTGGATCGGGTAAGGATTTCTTTTGTATATCTGTACTATGACTGATCTATAATTATACTAAAATCGAAATCTTAGTATATTTATAGATCAATCATAGATTAATTTATCCAAAGCAAATGCGACGCAATCCCGATCCGGATACTTTCCGTGTACAATGGAAGCAGGTTTATTACTTTTCTGAATAAAATCTTAATGAAAAGAGAATTGGTGTCCGGATTCAATAGGTTTATTTCAGTATCTTATCTTAGATTTCGGCATGAGTACATTCGATGAATAAAGATAAAGACTTTGTAGTAATAAACAAAATTCTTAAAGGAACAGTATTTTAAAACTTCAAAAAAGAGGAAAGGACACAATGTCAGGCTTCTTGGGTAAAAAAGTAAAAGAAAAGAAGATTTTTTAACGTTGTTGGGTACAAGTTTGATCATTTGTATTAATTTTAAAAAAAAATATTTGTTAGTCTTTCAGATGTATCATACCGTAATAATTGACGACGATCAACTAGCCAGACGTGGGCTGAGGCGTATTCTTGAACAGAATTTCAAGGAAATTGAAATAATGGGCGAGGCAGACTCTGTCGCTTCGGGATTGTTGCTGATTAATAGTGTGGAACCTGATCTTGTATTCCTGGATATTGAAATGGCTGATGGTACTGGTTTTAGCCTTTTGGAGAAACTTCAGAATGTAGAATTCAAAGTGGTATTCACTACTTCCTATAGTGATTACGCAATTACTGCATTTAAATATTCTGCATTCGATTACATTGTAAAACCTGTACTGATAGAAAATGTTCGTTCAACCATAAACAGGATCAATGAGATCCCGGTGTTGCATGAAAAGAAGCGGCTCGAAGTACTGAAAAGCAACTTAAATCAAGGCTATGAAGATGATCCTACTATAGCTTTGCCTGAAATAAACGGATTTACCATTGTAAAGGTAAAAGACATAACCAGGTGTGAGGGTGAACGCAACTATTCCCGGATATTTTTTGATAATGGTACTTCGGTCTTGGTTAGCCGTACACTGCTGGATTTTGACAACCTGCTGGTCTCCCATGGCTTTTTCAGGATCCATCGTTCGCATTTAATTAGTTTGAAAAATGTTAACCGTTATCTGAAAACAGATGGTGGCTTAGTTGAAATGATAGACAAAACACAATTGCCCGTTTCTCCCAAATTCAAGGATGAACTTCTTACAAGGCTGTTGTATAATAGGTTATAACCAGATATAACTACTATGTACAAGATCAGGGAATTACAATCACTCGTTTCAAGCGAAATAGATAGAGAGATCGAACAGCTTTACCAAACTTCACCAAAAAATCTTTACGAACCAGTAGGTTATGCCTTGTCGATGGGAGGAAAGAGATTGCGTCCGGTTATGGTTCTTATGGCCTACAATTTATTTAGTGAAACCATTGAAAAAGCATTTCCTGTCGCCCTGGCTATCGAAGTCTTTCATAATTTCACCCTATTACATGACGATATCATGGATGAGGCAGAGATGAGGCGAAATTCTTTGTCGGTATATAAAAAATATAATGAAAATATAGCTATTCTATCGGGCGATGCCATGTCAATTATGGCCTATAACTATTTGCTCAGGAGTAATTCTACGGAACTTAAGCCCATGATTCAGTTGTTTTCACAAACAGCACTTGAAGTTTGTGAAGGACAGCAACATGATATGGATTTTGAAAACAGAACGAATGTTTCTATTTCGGAATACATGAATATGATCAGGCTAAAGACAGCAGTCTTGCTCGCTTGTAGTTTGAAAATAGGAGCGATGGCTGCCAATGCCCCAGAAAAGACAGTTGACCTGCTCTATGTTTTTGGGCTGAACCTGGGAATTGCTTTTCAGCTTCAGGATGACTTGCTTGATGTTTTTGCGGATCAGGACAAATTCGGGAAAAGAATAGGCGGAGATATTGTATCGAATAAGAAAACGTTTCTTCTGTTAAAAGCATTGGAAATATCTGACGGTCAAACCAGGGGGCTCCTTCAGGATTGGATTTCCAAAGTGGAGTTCGATGAGGATGAAAAAATATCGGCAATTACAGATATCTATAATCAATTAAATATTAGGGAAATAACAGAATCGTTCATAGATGAATTCTATCAGCTTGCATTGGATGTTCACGAAGAAATTGATCTGACAGGTGAAATAAAAACAGAATTACTTCATTTAGCTAACCTGATCATGAATCGGGATCATTAATTAATTCCCGAAACAAACTATATTTGTAAGATTCATTTTTGTTCAGTTAAATTATAATAAAATTCAGTTTTCGCATAAAATCATAAGTATGGCTACGAATATTGGTAAAATAACACAGGTAATCGGTCCGGTTATCGACATTTCTTTTGATCTGGAAGGCAGTGAACTTCCAAGAATATATGATGCCCTCGAAATTGTAAGGGAAGGCATGGATAATCTGGTGCTCGAATGTGAACAGCATATTGGTGAAAACACAGTTCGGGCTATAGCAATGGATTCGACTGATGGATTCCGTCGTGGAATGGACGTAATTGCTACCGGCAAGCCAATCATGATGCCCAATGGTCAGATTGCCCTTGGTCGTTTGCTCAATGTTACAGGTGACCCTGTTGACGGATTGGAAGCCTTGCCAAAAAATGGATATAATATCCACAATGAGCCACCCCTTTACAAGGATTTAACGACCGAAACAGAAATGCTTTTCACTGGTATTAAAGTAGTCGACCTGATCGAGCCTTATGCCAAAGGAGGAAAAATTGGATTATTCGGAGGTGCCGGCGTGGGTAAAACAGTACTCATACAGGAATTAATAAATAATATAGCCCTTGCGCATAGCGGATTATCTGTATTCGCCGGAGTTGGCGAACGTACCCGTGAAGGGAATGATTTACTCCGCGAAATGATTGAAGCCGACATTGTTGACTATGGCGAGGAATTTAAGAAATCGATGGAGGAAGGTAACTGGGACCTTACAAAGGTCGATCCTGTTGCCCTTAAGAAATCGAAGCTGGCACTCGTTTTCGGTCAGATGAATGAACCACCTGGTGCCCGTGCCCGTGTGGCCTTATCGGGTCTTACCATTGCCGAAAGTTTACGTGACGGAGACGGAAGTACTGGTAAAGGCCGTGATATTCTTTTCTTCGTGGATAATGTATTCCGTTTTACACAGGCAGGTTCTGAAGTTTCAGCTCTGTTGGGACGTATGCCTTCGGCTGTAGGTTATCAGCCTACTCTGGCCACTGAGATGGGTATCATGCAGGAACGTATTACTTCAACAAAGAACGGATCAATTACCTCAGTTCAGGCAGTGTATGTACCTGCGGATGATTTAACTGACCCTGCACCGGCAACTACTTTTGCACATTTGGATGCAACTACAGTATTGAGCCGCAAGATCTCAGAATTAGGTATCTATCCTGCTGTGGATCCATTAGACTCAACCTCAAGGATTCTTACACGTGAGATTGTTGGAGACGAGCATTACGATTGTGCTCAGCGTGTAATCATGATTTTGCAGCGTTACAAGGAATTGCAGGATATCATTGCTATCCTCGGGATGGATGAACTGTCGGAAGAAGACAAACTCATCGTGCACCGTGCCCGAAGAGTGCAACGTTTCCTCTCTCAGCCATTCTTTGTTGCAGAACAATTTACAGGATTGAAAGGCGTGTTGGTTTCTATTGAAGATACCATCAAAGGATTCAATATGATTATGGACGGAGAAGTTGATCAGTATCCTGAAGCTGCATTCAATCTGGTCGGCAATATCGATCAGGCTATCGAAAAGGGTGAGAAATTACTAACCGGTGTGTAATCACAAGTTCAATAATTTCCAAATAAGTAATAGGAATAAGGAAATAGTGCAAAGCTGAATTGTAGATTTTCCTTTTTCCTCATTCCTTTTACAAATTGCAAATCTAATTACATCATATTCATGATACTTGAAATTATTACTCCCAGCAAAAAAGTGTATTCAGGTACTATCAAGCTTGTTCAGTTGCCCGGAAGTATGGGCTCTTTCGAAATACTGAATCATCATGCACCAATCATTTCAATTCTTGAGAAAGGAATGATTAAAGTGGTTGAAGAAAGTGGTAAGGAACTCTTTTTTGAAGTTGAAGGAGGGATAGTTGAAAACAAGGACAACAAAATAATAGTACTTGCAGAGTCGGTTTAGCTGACAGATGCGATAATCTGATTATATTTAAACCCTGAAGATCTAAACACTTTAGGGTTTTTTATTTTGAAGACTAAATTTCTTATCATACGATTCAGCTCAATTGGCGATATAGTGTTGACCTCGCCTGTGGTACGATGCCTGAAAACTCAGTTTCCGGAGGCAGAAGTGCATTATGCAACCAAGAAACGAAATTATGATCTGATTCAAGCCAACCCCTATATCGATAAAATCCATTTACTCGAAGGGTCTATTTCAGAATTGATACAGAAGTTAAAAGCGGAGAACTACGATTACATTATTGATTTACACAACAATCTGCGCAGTCTTCGTGTAAAGCTCGCCCTAAAGGCAAAATCGTACAGTTTCAATAAACTGAATATTCGTAAGCTTCTTCTGACAAGCTTTAAGATACACCTCATGCCCAAAGGTCATATTGTTGACAGGAATATGGACACTTTGCTCCCTTTCAATATTACCAATGACGGAAAAGGACTCGATCATTTTATTCCTGAAGAAGATGAATTCCCCTTATCTGAATTGCCTGGTTACTGCATAAACGGTTACGTGGCCCTGGTACTTGCAGGAACCTATTTCACAAAGAGAGTCCCTGTGGAAAAATACAGGAAGTTGATTACGCAAACTGACCTACCATTTATACTTCTGGGTGGAAAGAACGAACGGGCAATGGCCGATCAAATCTTAGGATGGAATACCGGCAACGTGGTTGATTTTTCAGGGAAGCTAAGAATCAACCAATCGGCCTCACTGGAGAAAAACGCACGGTTGGTGATCTCCAACGATACCGGTTTGATGCATATAGCAGCTGCTTATCACAAAAAGATATTGTCGGTTTGGGGTAGTACCACTCCCGAATTGGGAATGTATCCCTACTTGCCTGGTGAGGGTTCCAAAATTCTTGAAGTTAAAGATTTGTCATGCAGGCCATGCTCCAAACTAGGTTACCGCAATTGTCCGAAGAAACACTTCCGCTGTATGTACGATATCACTGAAGACAGTATTATTGACTGGGTAAAGAAAGAGCTATAGCCAGTTTTTAATTCTTAAATGCCTTCTGAATCAGCAACAAAGCCTGCTCAAGTATAGAGCGTGGACACCCAATATTCATACGCATATATCCACTTCCTTGTTTGCCGAACACCACACCACGGTTTAAGCCAACTCCGCTATCAATTAACTTCTGGTTAAGCAATTCATCAGACAATCCATAAGCAGAAAAATCAATCCAGATCAGATAGGTTGCTTCAGGTTTCATCACTTTTACCTCAGGCAGATCCTCCTTGAAGAACTTTTCAAGGACAGAATAGTTCTCCTGGAGATAGTTCAATAATTGCGAGAGCCATTCGTCTCCGTGCGTGTATGCAGCTTCAAGAGCCACTGTGCCGAATATATTGCCCATATGCAGATGGGGAAGTCTCATCACACGCTCATAGGCTACAAAATGCCGTTTATTCGGAATAACCAGGAAGGAAGTTGTTAATCCTGCAGTATTGAATGTCTTGCTGGGCGCCATGCAAACCACACAGTTTTGTGCAATTTCTTCTGAGATCCCCGCAAGTGGAGTATGTTGGTAGCCTTCAAAGATTAAATCCGAATGGATCTCATCCGAAATGATCAATACTTTATTCTCAATACAGATTTGCGCCAGTGCCGTAAGTTCTCCTTCATTCCAGGCCATCCCTCCCGGATTGTGCGGATTACTGAGCAAAAGCAATCTGGTTGTTGGAGTTATTTTTTTCTTCAGATCTTCCAGATCAAAACAATAGCGTCCATCTTTTATTTGAAGCGGATTTTCTATTAGTTCCCTGCCGGTTCCTTTAACTGAATCAAAGAAGGGGAAATAAACCGGTGGCTGAATAATAACTCCATCACCAGGTTTTGAGAAGGCCTCAATGGCCAGTGTCAGGCCTGCAACAACACCTGGACTAAATGAAATCCATTCTGGCTTAATCTCCCAGTTATAACGTCGTTTTAACCAGTTAACGATGGATTCTGAATAAGAATCAGGACGAAAGGTATATCCAAACACTTCATGTTCTGCTCTTTTTTTAATAGCCTCAACTATGAAATCCGGAGTCTTGAAATCCATATCGGCTACCCATAGAGGTATTACATCAGCATTACCAAAAAAGGACTTTCTTATGTCGTACTTGATGCAATTAGTATTGGTACGGTCAATCACTTCGTCAAAATCGTATATTTTCATTGTTGTAGTTTAAAAGTTGTTCGTTGCTAAAATTAGTATATTTCATTAGAGACCGTGGTGGTTCACTATGATCTTCCGAAGATAATTCAATTCATTTTCCTGTTCTACTTTTAATATAAAATTAAAACGATTCAATGAAAGGCAAAGGTCGAAATCAGCAACTGGTGCCCATTCCTGTTTCTCAGGTGCAAAAAACCGTGCCCCATCACCTTTCCTTATTTGTTCAACCATAGCCTCAAAGTCATTAGAATGTCCCTCCAGTTCGTTTTTAATGTAAACAGCCAGAAGGGTATCTTCATCTGTTGGATACATGCAACTGTATCCCATACAAACCAACGAAACTTTTTCCGGTTTTTGTTCCCTGATATAATCCACAATGGCCCGGGCATTTACAAAGCTACCGGTTAGGATCTGATCCGCATGAATTGCATTTGCAATGCCTTGTGTTCCTGAACTTGTGGTATGAACAATGATCTTCTGATTCAGATCTGCCGGAATTAACTGCGAAGGAGAGTTCCCGAAATCAAAACCTTCGGGCTTTTGCTCATTCCGTTCACCAACCAATATATATTCAGGATTCAGCCTTTTAAGTTTATAGGCCTGTTCGAGATCGCCGACAGGATAAATGCGCTGAACTCCATTCCCAAATGCATAACAGGCAGTCGAAAATGCACGGAAGACATCAATAATAACGGTTAAACCTTGTGCTTTTTGGGCTCCTTCAAGCAATTGCAGAATCTCAATTTCCATATTATATTATTGTATTTGTATTTTTTAGATATTCTATGTGATAGTTAATCAGGATATTGATATCAATACTTCACATTGGTTTAATGTTTCTGGTTTTTGTTAACACAAGGGTAATGAAACATTAACGTATGTTATACAGCATGTATGTTGCAGAACATGTATGTTTGTATCGTATTTAAAACAAGAAAACATGAAAACAATTAAAACAATTTCAAAATTAACAATGTTGTTTGCATTTGTAGCATTTGCGAACACTTTAATGGCGTCAGGAAACTTAAAAGTTAATATCGTTCCGCTGACGAACGAAAAAGCTGTTGTTGATATTTCAAACGCCGAAGCCAGCACTTTCCAGATAAGCATTGCAAACGACAAGGGAGAAGTGGTGTATTACAAGGAAACAGATGCAGCCAGCGACAATTATCGCAAAACCTTCGATTTCTCGAATCTTGAAAACGGTGATTACAAATTATCAGCTACTGTTGATCAATTTACCACAGTTCGTTCATTCAAGATTAAGAACAAGAACATTGCTGTCGGAAAAGAAAAGAACATGATGGAACCTTACTTTGCATATAAAGATGGAATCCTGAAACTTTCTTTCCTTAATTTTTCTGAAGGAAATCTTAGTCTGAACTTCTACAGCGACGACAATCTGGTTTATTCTAAGGAACTAGGTTCCAAATTCGACGTTAACGCAGGTTTTAACCTTAAAAAACTTGACAAGGGATCTTATTCAGTAGTGCTTTCAACGGATGACAAAACCTATTCATACAATGTCAATGTTGAATAATCAATTCGAAATTAGCCTTTTATAGAAATGCGACTTCAAAAGAGGTCGCATTTTTTTTTGCTTTTAATTTATTGGAATCAAATGTCATTTACGGGCTATACAGTAGAGTATATTTGAGTATAAATTATATATAGAATAAGATTAGGATAGGTATACCTTATGTGTTCTGAAACACACAAGGTATATATAAGGTACACACAAGGTATACAAAAGGTATACATAAGGTCATACTTTAACCCTGCCCATTAGACACTTTGGGCGGAAGATATCGATTGGCAGGGAGACAGATTATTGGTAATGCGAAATTATTTTATGACAGGAACTTAGTTCTTATTCATTCAAAATAAGGATATGTAAGCCGGGAAATTGATAAGAAGGTATGTTTTATACGGTATTATATCTATTTTTGCAAATAAGTAGCAATTCTCAGTCTGAATAACTATTTTTCAGGGTTCAGGACTAGAAATAAATTGCTTTAATGTCAGCGAACAAAGAGAACTGATTTGCAGCATATAATTTGTTCATTGCCAATAATTTGCTACTTTGAATATTAACGCTTGATTTGGACCTTATTATATGGATGATCTCAACTTGGTTGATCGGGGATGTTGCAACGGCCATGGTGGTACTTGCTCCAAACTCCACGTTTATGATTGGCTTGATGATGTAATCACAATTTCTAATCCCAGCGATTTGGTTGAGGTTCGGTTTAAAAATACACGAAAAGATTTCTTCCGCAATGTAAATAACCTGAAATTAGATCCTGGTGATATTGTGGCTGTTGAAGCAAATCCGGGACATGATATAGGAATTGTAACAGTGACAGGCGATCTGGTTATGGATCAGATGAAAAAGCATAAGGTCACTCTTATCAATGGGGAGATCAGGAAAATATACCGGAAAGCCAAAC
>TBL_comb47_HYPODRAFT_10000216_pt1 | contig 74443 bp, 93 predicted proteins | sample TroBogypolimnion_40_FD_10682 | JGI IMG/M metagenome (IMG submission 10682) | reverse complement strand
AGCCGCAGCAAAAGATGCAGACCAGAAACCGAGAGCTTGAGCTCTTTCTTTACCCTCACTGAATGTTACAGCAATGATGGCCATAGCAGTAGGGTAGTCAGCAGATCCAGCTATAGCTTGAATAATACGGAAGACAATCATTGATTGTAGATTCCAAGCAAACCCAGCTAAAACTGAGCCCAGTATAAAAATAGTGAATCCTAAAATGTAAACTTTTTTTCTTCCAATAGTATCACCTAACTTACCCCATATAGGAACAAAAACAGCATTAGCTAGTATATATGCTGTAGCAATCCATCCAGCTGAAGAAACAGTAAGACTAAATTCATCAATTATTTTTGGTAAGGCAAGATTAACTATTGTCTGGTCTAATCGGCCTAAAAAAGTACCGATTATGACTGTAAATAATATCCACCATCGCAGGTTGTTCTGCTTGGTCTCTTTCATAGTTATTTATTATAAACTTTCATTTTAGCCGACATTCCATTTTTGAATTTTGTGTATAGAGAAGTATCATATTTAACTTTTATCGTAAATTCTTTAACTTCTCTTTTATCTGAAATACTAAATACAACACTTGAATCTTGTGATGTTGAACTTATTTCTTCGACAACTCCTGTATATGTTTCTCCGTCAAATGCATCTAGTGTGAATGAGACTGGATTACCAATCTTGATCTTGGATAATCCAGCATTTTCTTTTATTGTCCCTAAAATTCTCAACTCTTTAGGGTTAATCATTTTTATTATGGCTTGTGATGAATTAAAAACTTGTCCGGGGGTATCACTTGTATATATTATTTCTCCGTCAACTTTCGATTTCAATATTTCAGACCCAACTCTAGCTAATGGTTGCCCTGTGGTAACTAAATCTCCACTTTTTACATATACTTCATCTAAAGTCCCAGATGTTTCTGTGCTTATAGAAATGATAGGAGCAGATACAGAACTATTATCTATGGCTACATAAGAAGAGATAGATTTATATATTAGAAGACCACTAGCTATAGCTATAATTATGATTATTCCAGTTAGACTTTGAACCCAAGGTTTTGTAAAAATACTTTTTTTAGGATTTTCCATATATTTATTTTGTTACGATACTTATAACATTTTTATTTGCGACCACAGACTGTCCAATTTTTAAATCTTTATCTATAAAGCTAATAATCCCATCAACAGGAGAAGTTATAATGTTGTTCTGATAAGCACCAATAGATGCCTCGTACGCTCCACGAGCAGCATCTACTTGAGCTTTTGCTACACTCGTATTTCCTTGGTCTGAACCTATCGTTACTAATAATTCAGACAATACCTTATCTCTATTTTCTACAGCAGAATTGTAAGCATTTTTATTCGCCAAGTAAACAGAGCTATTTATATTTGGAATATTTATAGTCCATTTTGTTTCAGAATTAAAATAAGCAATATTTTTAAATTTTATTTGAAGACCACAAGAGCCCAGAGGTATTGGATTATCATATTTTACAGATGAGGCACCATTTTCAAGTCCACTGAAATTAAACGATACACCCGTATCACTATCTGATGATCTATAAGGTTTTATAAGATATGATCCTTCTTTGCCACAGGTATATGTTCCTGAAATGATAGGAATATTCAAGTCTTGTTGGTCGGGAATTCCTTCTAGTCCACTTGATAGTAATGTCTGATAAGCATTATCAACCAGCAAGTCTTGTTGTTTTTTGGCATTTTTATATTGTAAATTTAGTGATGCATATTGTGCCTCGGCCAAGTCTAATGCTCCTTTGGTTTGATTTATCAATCCTTCTTGGTCTGGGGCAGATAATTTGGCTAGCACGTCTCCTTTGTGAACAGTCTGATTATTTTGAACTGATACAATTGAAATCCTACCGCTCTTTGGGAAGCTTAAATTGACAGTATTTATAGAATTTGAAGTATTAATATTATTGATATCAGGTGCAATATTTATAATAGGAGCTCTCCCTGTATGACGGTAAGCAAAAGCAGTAACTATTATTGCTATGACAGCAAATATAGGTAAAATAACTTTTGGTTTTGACAGTGTGTTTTTGATTGTTTTTTTCATATAATTATATTTTTTAAGAAATACATTTATTAAGTATTCTGACTAATGCTTCTTTATCTTCATTATTTAGTTTAGAAAGTATCTTTTTAAATATGGACATTTTCTTTTTATGAATTTCTGTCATAAGTTTATAAGCTTCTTTATTTATAATTATGTGGACAGTACGTCTATCTTTTTCTGACTGAATTCTACTTACGAGATTCTTTTTGACTAATACATCTACTAATACACTGGCAGATGGGGGAGTGATATTTAACCAAGTTGCTATATCTTTCATGGTTACTTCTCCCTTATGGGCTAGATGCATAATGATCTCAAGGTGTGAGAGTGAAAGACCGGAACCTTTTGCCTCTTTTAATAGCAATGTCGTCATAGTATGACGGAATGCTATTAATGTCTCGTCTAATTTTTGGGTAGTATTTATGTTTTTCATAAGTTTATCTAATTGTTAGATAAACTAAAGATTATCATATATAGACTATGTTTGTCAACCTCCACACCTACTTTTCCATAATTGTGCTTTATGTAATTAAATATTAATTTAAATATATTAAATAAATAAAAAAATAACTTATATATAAATAATTACAATTTAAAAGCAATGAAAAAGTGGGTGTGGGGGTCAAATACAATTAAAAATCACAAGGACAAATCCTTGTGGATTTTTAATTAAGGATTTTATTTATTTTTTAGGTGTTACATTTAGTGAGTTTATCTTACCTACATCCATTTTACCTATTTGTTCTTGATCCATACCAAGAAGCTTTACTCCAATATAAACTACAAGAGCGATAGTTAAAAAATCTATGCCATTATTTAGAAATGTTCCATAGTGAATTGTTGATTTACCTATATGTATAATCTTTGTATTTAAATCATCAACACCTCCCATAGCTGCATTTAATATAGGATTTATTATATCTGTTACAAGTGATGATACAAATTTTGAAATTGCAGTACCTAATATAAATCCTATTGCTAAAGTCACAACTCCTTGGTTTTTAAGGAAATTTCTAAAACCTGCTAACCCTCTAATCTTTTTAATCCTTTCCAATCTTTTCATTTTTGTATTATAGCAAATAAATAGATATTTTTTAAGTATCTTATGTTTGCTTTAATATTGTTCTTTGTATAGTATGAAAGAAAGAAGGAGGTCAAAGTGAAAAGAGGCAATGTTTTTAAAGTCGCAAGATTTTTTATTAGTGGAGGAATGAGCGCTATAATTGGATTTTCTGTTCTTTATGGTCTTACTGAGTATGGAAGGATGTGGTATCTGCTATCATCTGTATTGTCTTTTATCTTAAGCGATGTCTTTAGCTTCGTAGTTAAAAAATTTTGGGTTTTTGAAGAAAGAGATATCAAAGAAGCTAAACTTCAAATTTTTCTATACCTTGGGCTTTCGGTTATGTATATAGTTATAAGTACAGGACTTCTATTTATTTTTGTAGAACAATTACACATTCAATATATTATTTCTCAGATAATTATTGTATCAGTATTGTTTATACCAAGCTATGTTCTTTCACAGAGAATTTTCAATGTACAAAAAATCCAACAGCGTTAGACGTTGTTGGATTTTTATTTTTGCGGAGGCGGTGAGATTCGAACTCACGGAACCGATAAAGGTTCGACAGTTTAGTAAACTGTTGATTTAAACCACTCATCCACGCCTCCTCGTTTCACTCGTCGTTGTGTCTTCGTGCCCTCCCGGCCCTTCCCTAAAGCTATGCTTAAAGCATATAGCTTTTCAGATAAAATATCTGAACGGATGAAATGTAAAGCAGTTCACATTTCATATCCACGCCTCCTTGTGATTTACTTTGATTATCTTAGCACATTTAATATATTTTCAAAATATTCTTTAATTTGGGAAAGAATCTATAATATGTTATTTTATACTATGTTAGGAGCCATGGGAGAGTGGTTTAATCTACCTCTTTGCTAAAGAGGCGGGGAGTAATTTCCCCCGCTGGTTCGAATCCAGCTGGCTCCGCATTATTATTAATAATAAATTTATAAATTATATATGTCAGATGTAAAAATTTTAAAAATTATTGGACGTGAGATATTAGATTCAAGAGGTAATCCTACTGTTGAAGTGGATGTTACACTTTCAGATGGATCTATGGGTAGGGCAGGAGTGCCAAGTGGTGCTTCGACAGGAAGTCATGAAGCAGTAGAGCTTCGGGATGGAGATGCTAAAAGATACGGAGGGAAGGGGGTGTTAAAGGCTGTGAAGAATGTAAACGAAGATATACAAAAGAAATTAAAAGGAAAAGTTTGGAATCAGAAAACTTTAGACTTGGCTATGATAGAACTAGATGGTACGGAAAATAAAGGTAAGCTGGGAGCAAATGCTATCCTAGGGGTTTCGATTGCGTTTGCGAAAGCGATGGCAATGTCAGAGAAGAAACCTTTATGGAAATATTTTAAAGATATTTCAAAGAATAAAGAAATTTGTATACCAGTTCCTATGATGAATATCTTAAATGGAGGAAGTCATGCCGAGAATTCTACGGATCTACAGGAATTCATGATTATGCCTATCGGTGCAAAAACTTTCAAGCAAGCTTTACAATGGGGTGCAGAAGTGTTTCATATGTTAAAGAAGATTTTAGCTGAAAGAAAACTAAATACTTCTGTCGGAGATGAAGGTGGCTATGCTCCATCACTTCCTACAAACGAATCAGCTATTGAAATAATTCTTGAAGCCATTAAGAGAGCAGGGTATACACCAGGTAAGGATATAAGTATAGCTATTGATGCAGCTGCAAGTGAAATATATAAAGATGGTAAATATAATTTAAAGACAGAGAATAGAAGTCTTACAAGTGAAGAGATGGTGGCTTTCTATGAAGAATGGGTTAAAAAGTTTCCAATCGTTTCTATTGAAGATGGATTTGCTGAAGATGATTGGTCAGGATGGGTATTGATGACGAAAAAGCTTGGAAAGAAAATACAAATAGTTGGAGACGATTTATTTGTGACAAATATTAAAAGATTAGAGCAAGGTATAGAGAAGAAAGCTGCGAACTCTATTTTGATTAAATTAAATCAGATTGGAACTGTGTCCGAGACTATTGACGCTATAAACATGGCAAAGAAAGCAGGATTCACAGCAGTAGTATCACATCGATCAGGGGAGACAGAAGATTCTACTATTGCCGACTTTGTAGTTGGTTTAGGAACTGGTCAGATAAAGACAGGGTCACTTTGCCGAAGTGAAAGAGTTGCAAAGTATAATGAACTTCTTCGTATTGAAGAGTTTCTCGGAGCAAAAGCAGTATTTCCAGGTAAAAATGCATTAAAATAGTTTTAAAAATTTATATTTTAAGATACAATATAAACATGAATACAATTCAAGCATTTATACAAACTATTTGGGCTTCGGTCCTTTTACTTGGATGGTTTAAAGTAATTATTATAGTAGTGGCAATAGCCTTGTTGTCCAAGTATCAGTATATATTGGGAATGCTGGCTGCTTTATTATTTGTTGCATTTTTAGGGCATTGGATATCTTTCTAATTAATAAAATATAGAAAAAAAAAGTAAGGCAAGATCTTACTCTTTTTTTTGTTGTTAATATAAACAAAGTATTTTATTTTGATAAAAATTTATTTAAGGTATAATACGAATGTATGAAACCACAATCTAATAAAATATGGTTTATTATAGCTGTTGTCATTATTGGTAATATTGCAATTTTTTATAACATGTCAAAGAAGTTGGAGAGTTACGTGGCGGATAGTATGATAGATCATACGGTTATAAGTGGAATTGGTAATAATTATGGACAAAAGTAATCTTACATCAGGACAAAAGATAAAGAAGAATATCTGGAAGCATCTTTATAAATATTTTCCATGGGTTCAAAAGCATTTTTTGAAATGGCATTTAGTGTGGCACGAAAAGGGACGTCAGCCCTATCATATAGGATGGCTTGCTCCAGGAAGAACACTAGAAGAACTAGAGAATCACTTACATACAGAGTGGGGTTTTGGTAATCACTTCGTGGCATGGAAAGACAATGGTCAGGTTCTATCATGGCGTAAGCTAGAAGATTTTGACAATCAGTATCATCTTCGTGTCTTTAAAGATGGAGAGATAAGAGGCCATCATGAATTTACTCCTGAAAGTAAACCATTCGAACATTTTGTAGAAATAAACGAAGAGTCTAAAATTGATGATTTTAAAAGATTCTTAGGTGATTATATTGTTCAAAAAAAACATATTTCTCATCTAAAGATAGATAGAAAAACTGCTCCAGATTCTGAAATAACTATTGATGATCCACTAGATAAAAATGGAAGACATAAAAGAAAATAAAAAGATTGTAAAAATTTTATCTGAACTACCAGGCTTAGATAATTCTTATAAAGAAATATCAATAGAAATAACACCAGATGGAACACCTTTGGCCGTGGCTTTTTTCGATATAGATAAAACATTAGCGGAACTAAAAAACATACACGGTAAGGCAATAAAAACTTTATTTAAAATTTTCTTTGATAAAGATTTTGATGGCATAGAAGAAGTTTATTTCAGAGGATTTAGACTTGGAAATTCTTTTCGTGAATTTGATCGTATGAATGGTATATATAATTTTGGTTATAAAGAATGGATAGATGAGAATGTTTATATAAAAGAAAGATTAAATTTAAAAAAGAAAGAGATAGATAGTGAAGGGAATGAAACTCATGATATAGCAAAGATATATCTTGAAAAATATGTAGATATAGCTTCATCAATAGCAGATGATATGTATAAAAACAATAAAGAAGAGTTCGAGCTTTCAAAAATAAAGCCTGTTTTTGCTCTCGCTAAATTTTATAAAAGCATGGGTATTCCCATGTTTGGTATGACTGCTAACGGTAAAAAATTTGTAAATACGATTTCAAAATATCTTGGCTTGTCTGATTTATTTATTGATATAGCAACTGATGAAGATATGGTAGGGGGAGGCAAGGAAATAGTAATACCAAAATTAATCAAAAAACTGGAAGATAAAGGTATAAAAGTTTCTAAGGAAAAACTTGTTATAGTAGGGGATTCACTTTCTGGAGATATAGGTAGTGGTTATCGATATAAAGATGGAGAAAAAGAAATATTCATAAAAGGAATACTCGTCCTTAAAGATGTGATAGAGCTTAATAAAATTAAGAATCAAATTGCTCTAAATCCTGAATTTTCTAAAATTGTTAAGAATACAGATACGGAAGCTTTTATTATAGATAATGTAAAGATGGATATTAATGGAGCTCCTATGATAATAGGAGATAAAAGAAATTTTCTAGTGAAATTATAAAATGCGTTAGGCTTGCCTAACGCATTTTATAATAATTTTTCCAATCAATAACACTTAATTTACTAGTTACTAATTTTAGATTCTGGATAAATTATATCCCAAAGTGCTCCTGCGACATTATGTGGTTTCCCTACTAGAGGGAAGTGATGAAGGTCGATAAAGGGTGCAGAATTACATTCGATTACTCCGCTTCTCGGTTGATCTTTCCAAGAGATACTTACATCATTCATTATAAAGTCTACTCCTATGAGAGGGTCATCTAATACTTCTCCTATTTTTTCTAGCATGGCTATATTATCAGGATGCATTTTTTCTGTCACATCTGTGATTCCTCCTCCTACAGCTCGACTTGTTTTCTGGCCTAGAGTTATTATTTCTTTATCTTTTGGAATTGTTATTTCTGTACGATTCCAATGTTCAAGTTCTTTTATAGCTTCTTCGTCTAGAGAAAGTTGATGAAATATAGGACCTTGGCGCATTGGATTTTTATTTTCTATTTCTATTAGTTCTTTAATATTGTGAATTCCATCACCAATTACATATGCTGGTTCTCGTCGCAATGATGCAATGAATTTACCACCGATAACTGTGCCTCTATGTACGTAGCCTTCTAATTCTTCTTCGATCATGACCCAAGGGGAGAGTTGATGAGCTTTTTTATAGGAAACTATTAGAGTTTCTTCGTCTGATATATGAGTGGTGGTATGTCTACTTCTAGATCCAATATTTGGTTTTGTTATGACAGGCTTATTTAAAGAGTTAAATATTTTGATAGCTTGTTTAACGTTACTTGCTATTCCTCCATCTGCTACAGGAATTCCAGCTTTTTTGAAATGTTTTTTCATTTCATTCTTATTGTCCATCCATCCTAATCCTTTTGGATTATAGTTTTTTGTTCTTGGAAGTACATCAAAGAATCTAGTCTCGCCTTTAAATTTTGATATAAAGATATCACGACCAATTCCGAACAACAAAAATTCTTTCATATCAATTCCTCTTTTTATTGCTTCTTCCCATAATACTCTTGCTCTTAAGCTATCTTTATTTTCAGGTTTATTAATATATTTACCTAAATGTAGTATTACTAAAATTCTTGTTAATATTGGGCCAATCCATTCTAGTTTGTCTTCAGGAATTAAATTATCCATCCAGCTCGTCCATGGTTCTACTTTATTGCTTAACCATATAGATATGTAAGCTAAATTATGATTTACTTGAGCTCCTCCACAATCAACACAATATTTTTTCTTTTTTTGTTCTGACATATAAATACAATATACCAGAAATTTATCTTCACATCTACTTTTAAGTTTTTAAAAGTGGGTGTGGGGTTTAGTGTGCAACCGCAAAGCCTATAACTTTTTTTGCTCCGGAACTTTTTAGAATCTTTATTGCTTCTAGTATCGTTCCACCAGTAGTAGTAACATCATCGATAACAATAATTGTTTTTCCTTTTATTTGTTCCTCATTTCTAATGCTAAAAGTTCCTTTTATATTTTTTAATCTTTTGCTTCTATCTGTAAGTCTAGCTTGTGAAATAGTATTTGATTTTTTATATATGATATCTGTTTTTATTTTTAAATTTCTTTCTTTATCATTATTACAAAAACCTCTAGCGATAATCTCAGACTGATTGTATCCTCTTTTGTGGTATTTATCTTTAGATATTGGTATGGGTATTACAAATACAGGTGATCCTTTAGAGAATGTTTTTATTGAATATATTTCTTCTAACATTGATCTATATAGCAGTTCTCCAAATTTTTTACCCAAGTAAGGAGAGTGATGATATTTTAATTTCCAAATAGCATTTTTAATTATTGGATCTCGATAGTCATAGAGAGCTAAAATGTTATTTTCAGTTTGTCTTTCTGCTAATTTTAGACTATCTACACATTTTAAACATAGTACATCTCCTTTGCTATTACATCCTACACACCTAGAAGGGAACAGTATTTCTAAAATCTGGTTTAAGCCTTTTTTTATTGTAAGTATAGTCTTTTCCACTTCTTAATTTTACAATATATATGTTATACTGGATAGTAATAAATATGGATAAATCACTAAAGAATGTAATATCATCTGGACTGGCAAGTCTCTCTGAAATATTTTCCTCTGATAAATCTACGAAGAGCGTTTTAGGTATAGATATTGGTTCTTCAGCTATAAAAGTCGTTCAATTAAAGAAAAAGAACGGTAAGGCGGTTTTGGAGACTTATGGTGCTATTTCATTAGGACCATATGGTAATACTGATATTGGTTCGGTAACTAATCTAAAGACTGAGGATATTGTTCGAGCGCTTCTTGATGTCATGAAAGAATCAAATGTCACAGTAAAGACTGGTATATTAGCTATACCTTCTTCTTCTAGTTTGATTTTTACAATTTCTTTGCCTGATAAAATTACAGAAGAAAAGTTGGCAAGTGTTGTTCCTCTCGAGGCTCGTAAATACATACCTGTTCCTATAACTGAAGTTTCTCTTGATTGGTTTATTTTACCAAAAGGAGTAGATTCATCTGAAGTAAACATTATGAATAATACAGCTTCGCAGAAATTACCAGACCTCAAAACAGAAGTTTTAGTTGTAGCTATTCACAATGATATTTTATCTCGATATCAAGAGATTTTAAAAGATACGGAAATACATTCTGACTCATTTGAAATGGAAATATTTAGTAATATAAGAGCTTCATTTTCTCATGACTTAGCTCCTGTATTATTGATGGACTTTGGTGCTTCTAAAACAAAACTTTCTATTATTGAAGAGGGTGTCGTCCATGTGTTTCATGTTGTGAACAGGGGAGGAGCAGATATCACAAAAAATATTGTTAGCTCTATGGGGGTTTCATTTGCAGAAGCAGAAAAACTTAAGAGATCAATAGGTTTAGATGCAAATAGTAATCCTGAAGTTGCGGATATTATTAGACTATCTATAGATTATATTTTATCAGATACAAATAGTGTTGTGTTTGCGTATCAGAAGAAGTATAATAAAAATATCAGCAAGGTTATTTTGACTGGCGGAGGCTCACTGACGAAAGGATTGATAGATAGAGCCATTTCTAATTTTCACACAGAAGTAATATTCAGTAATCCTTTTTCTAAAACAGAGGCTCCAGCATTTTTACTTCCGATTTTAGAAATCAGTGGACCCGAATTTAGTGTTGCTGTAGGTTTGGCCTTAAGACAATTATTTTAAATTATGGAGAATTCATTTCAAACATCATTCATTCCCAAAAAGCCTATAGTGGCTAATAGTTCTGTGTCTAACACTGGGGGTGGTATGGGTATTACTATGGTTGTTTCTATGTTTATTATGGTGATTATGCTAGCCGCTGCAGGTGGTCTTTATTTATATAAAAATTATCTACAAAATAACAAAGCTGTTCTGTCGGGTAATTTGAAAAAAATTAAAGATAGTTTTGATAATAATACAATAGTAGATCTTGCAAATTATGATAAGACTTCTAGTGCAGCTAAACAAATATTAGAAAATCATATAGTTTTATCTCCTTTATTTCAACTAATAAATGACCTAACTCTTTCGTCTATCCAATATACAAAATTTGAACATAAAGTTACAAATGGAGTTTTTTCAGTTAGCATGTCTGGAATCGCTCGTGATTATAAATCAATAGCACTTCAAGCAGATGTCTTTAGTACACCTAAGGGACACATGTTAGAAAATGTTATTTTTTCTAATTTAACAAAAGACAAGAGTAATAATGTTACATTTAACTTAGATTTTGATATAGACCCAGCTTTACTTTCTTATTCAAAAAATATAACTAATGGAAGTTTAAAAGATAATAATACTGACACCGTAAATAATACTCAGCCCGTAAATAATACTCAGCCCATAGATCAGACCCAACCATTACAACAAGTAAATACAAATCCTCAATAATTTTATGAAATTAATTTTACCAATTTTATTTATAGGAATAGCAATATTAGCTTTCATTTTTGGTGTGAATCCATGGTATAATGATGTTTCAGCATTGAGGGCTGAAATATCAGATTACAATACAGCATTAAATAATTCTGCTGATTTACAAAAGACTGAAGATTCATTAATTGCTACATATAACGGAATAAAGCAATCAGACAAAGACCGTTTGAATAGTATGATTCCTAGTTCTGTAGACAATATTCAATTTATTCTTGAAATAGAACGTCTTGCAAATCTTCACAATATGCCTTTAAAAGATTTGAAGTTTGAAGCAAGCAAACAATCTTCATCTGGAGTTGCACAAGTTGGAACTGACAATAAACCTTATGGAGTTTTCCCATTAGAATTCAGTACAGAAGGTACTTATGATACATTTGTTCTTTTCTTAAAAGATCTCGAGTCTAATTTAAGGCTAGTTGATGTCAGATCTATATCTTTTAGTGTTCCAACTACAGATGCAACAGTAAAAAACACAGATGGTCTAGATCCAAATATTTATAAATATTCCGTAAAAGTAGAGACTTATTGGCTTAAATAATTATGCATAGAAAATATAATAAATTTTTAATAGTTTCTCTTGTTGCTGTATTGATATTCGGAGTTTATTCATATTTTTATAGGAATTTGAAGTCAGAGGCTGCTGCAAGTGATAGTGCTCTTACTTCATCTCTCGATACAACTGGATCTCCTGCTCCTGTTCCTTCTACTGCAGGAAGTTCTACTTTTAGTGAGGATTCAGCATTTTTAGTAAAATTAAATTCTTTAAAAAATATAAAAATAGATGTTTCTATTTTTGAAAATCAAGCTTTTACATTATTAGTTAGTAATAATATTAAGCTTGACCCTGTACCTTATGGAAGAGTAAATCCTTTTTCACCTATAGATAATCCTGTAACAACAAATAAGATAACTTATACATTAAAGACTAATCCAGCTTCTGCTGTGACAAATAAATCAGCTGTATTAAATGGATCTCTTGAAGGAGCAACTTCAAATAATATGTATTTTGAATATGGACTAGCAGAACCACTAAATAAAGTAACACCTAAATTAACACCATCTTCTATTGGTAGTTTTGCTGTAAATATAAGTTCTCTTACATCAAAAACTACTTATCTCTACCGAGCTGTTGCAAATATAAATGGTACACTTGTTTATGGAGATATAATTTCATTTATTACAAACTAATATGATATTATTAGAAGAATTAGTAAAACACGGTCTTCTTTTAGAAGATCAAGTACCTGAAATAGTAAAATCATCAGAAGAAAAATATGATGGTGATATTGAGCAAGCTCTGGTCAATTTTGGCATAAGCGAAGATTCTATTCTTGAATTAAAAGGGTCAATTTTTAATATTCCAACTAAAAAAGTTGATGTTGGATTAGTAACTTCTTCAATTCTAAAAATAATCCCAGTAGAAACCACTAAGACTTATCATTTTGTCCCTATTGGAATTACAAATAATGTTTTAGAGATAGGCATTATTGACCCCGAGAATGTGCAGGCTATAGATGTTTTGACTTTTATAACAGCAAAATTAGACAAGCCATTTAAATTATATTTAATTAATAGCTCTGTATATAGAAAATTATTAGAGAAATATGATGCTCTTAGTAGTGAAGTTGATATGGCGCTTTCAGAACTTGATCAAGAGATTGCGAATGCAGGAGCTGATAAAGATAAAGAAAAAGAAAAAGTATTAAAACCAGGTGAAGTTAGGGAGGAAGAAAAAATCACCGAAGATGCTCCTATTATTAAAATAGTTGCAGTTATCCTGAGACATGCCGTTGAAGGTAATGCTTCTGATATACATATAGAACACGTAGGGGATAGAATAAAAGTACGTTTTCGTGTAGATGGTATTCTTCATACTTCACTCACACTTCCTGTAGCTGTCTATAATGGGGTCATCGCTCGTATTAAGATATTAGCGAAGCTTAGACTTGATGAAAAGCGTAAACCACAAGATGGAGGTTTTTCTACAAAAATGGAAGGCCGAAAGATTGACTACCGTGTTTCTACTATGCCATCTTATTATGGAGAGAAGATAGTTATGCGTATTCTTGATTCTCAAAGAGGAGTAAAACCTTTGAATGATTTAGATATGTCTCCTTCAAATTTGGCCTTGGTTCGCGAAGCATTAGACAAGCCTTATGGACTTATTTTAATTACTGGTCCTACTGGTTCAGGTAAGACAACAACATTGAATTCAATGTTGAATGAACTTGATCATGAAAAAGAAAACATAGTTACACTAGAAGATCCTGTCGAATATCATATAGATGGTGTAAATCAGTCACAAGTTGCACCTGAGATAGGATATACATTTGCTTCGGGTTTACGTTCTATTTTAAGACAAGATCCTGATGTAATCATGGTGGGAGAGATCCGTGATAAAGAAACAGCTGAACTTGCTATTCAGGCTGCTCTTACAGGTCACTTAGTTTTTTCTACCCTTCACACCAATAGTTCTGTAGGTGCTATTCCACGTCTTATTGATATGGGAATCGACCCATATCTTATAGCTCCTACTTTGATACTTTGTATGGCTCAACGTCTAGCTCGTAAAATACAAGTAAATTCTAAACAAGAAATTCCAATAGATGAGGCTAAAAGATTATTAATAGATAAGCACTTTGCGGATTTACCAGCAGAATATAAATCTAAGATAAATTTCAATACATCTGTTTTTGAAGCCATATCAACTCCTGAATGTCCTTCTGGAATGCTAGGACGAGTTCCAGTATATGAAATGTTTAAGATAGATAAAGAAATGCAAAAGATAATATTGAGTAAGCCTCAAGAGCAAGATATATATGCACTTGCTCGCTCTCGAGGAATGCTTACTATACGTGAAGATGCAATAATTAAAAGTATGGAAGGTTTAATTCCGTTTAAAGAAATATACAACTTCTAGTAGGAAAACTATAATAATTATATTATAATATGTGAGTATGGAACAAAATAAAAAAATTCTAATTGTTGATGATGATAGTTTTCTTTTAGATATGTATGCATTAAAATTTACTAAATCAAATTTTGATGTAATTCCTGCCTTAGGTCCAGAAATCGCTTTAGAAAAACTTCGTTCTAAATTAAAACCTGATATTATACTTCTTGATATTGTTATGCCGATAATGGATGGATTTGAATTATTAGAAAAAATGAAAGAAGAAAGTTTATCAGAAGACTCCATTAAGATTATTCTTTCAAATAGAGGTCAAGCTTCTGATATTGCAAGAGGGGAATCACTTGGAGCATCTGGGTACATAGTCAAAGCTTCGAGTACTCCAACGGAAGTTGTTGATAAAGTTATAAGTATTATTAGTGAAAAAGCAAAATAAATATGGATTATAATAAATTTTTAGATGAAATATTAACAAGTTTGATTCATGAAGATGGATCAGATTTACATTTGGGAGTAGGGCGTAAGCCAGCTATTCGTATCAATGGTCAGCTAGTATTTCTAACCAATAAAGAAGACTTGAAAGGTGAAGATATGATAAGTATTCTAAATATTATTTTAGGTAAGGAAAAGACTGAAAAATTTATGGATAATAAAGAAGTAGACTTCTCTTTTGCTTTTAAAGGCATAGCTCATCTTCGTGGTAATGCTTATTTTCAGAGAAGTGGTATCTGTATTGCTCTTAGACTTGTTCCAAAGGCTAAAAGTTTTGAAGAATTGAATCTTCCTGATATTCTTAAAACTTTTGCAATAAACAAACAAGGATTTTTCCTTGTTGTTGGTCCAGTAGGACAAGGTAAGTCTACTACTCTTTCGACTATGATTAATTTTATTAATAAAGAAAGTACAACTCATATAATAACAATCGAAGATCCTATCGAGCATGTATACACTCAGGAAAGATCAATAATTGACCAGCGAGAAATTGGTCTTGATACTAAAGATTTTCCATTAGCTTTGAAGTCTGCTTTTCGTGAAGATGTGAACGTCATACTTATAGGTGAGATGCGTAATAATGAGACTATCTCTGCTGCAGTTACGGCTGCAGAAACTGGTCACTTGGTATTCTCTACACTACACACAAACAATGCTCCTCAGACTATAGATCGTATTATTGACTCTTTTCCTGCCAATCAGCAAGATCAGATAAGACTTCAGCTTGCTTCTAGTCTGCTTGGTATATTATCTCAGCGTCTTATTCCTCGTATTACTGGAGGTCGTATTCCTGCATTTGAATTGCTTATAAACAACAATGCTGTTTCTAATCTTATTCGAGAGAAGCGAACTCACGAGATAAATACAGTTATAGAGACATCTTCAGAACAGGGGATGATCGATATGAATAGATATTTGATAGAGTTAGTAGCTAAAGGAGAAATTTCATTAGAAAGTGCATATCAATATTCATTTAACCCTAAAGCACTTGAGAGAATGCTTTAAAATATAAATATGATATTTAAATACGAAGCCATAACAAATACTGGAGAGAAAAAAGTTGGATCGATAGATGCTTCATCTAAAGATTCAGCTGTAGCTGCTATACAACGTAGAGGATTTATAGTATCTTCCATCCAAGAGGAAGGTGTTAAAACTGGTATATTTAAATTATCTTTTTTGCAAAAAAGAATAAAAATGAAAGACATTGTGATTATGTCACGACAGATTTCTACTTTATTCGAAGCTCAAGTCTCTGCATTGAAAGCTTTCCATTTGTTGTCTTCAAATACAGAGAATCCTGCACTAGTTAAAGTTTTAAGTACTATTTCTTCAGATATTGAATCAGGTATATCCATATCAGAAGCTCTTTCTCGTCACCCTGATGTCTTTTCAGTTTTCTATGTGAACATGGTCAAAGCAGGAGAAGAATCAGGTAAGCTTACTCAGACATTTTCTTACTTAGCTGAATATTTAGATAGACAGTACCAGCTGACTTCTAAGACGAAGAATGCTCTTATCTACCCAAGTTTCGTTATTGGAGTTTTCTTTGTGGTTATGATATTGATGTTCGTTTTTATTGTTCCTAGATTAGAGTCTATCATTAAAGACTCAGGGCAAGCGATACCACTATCGACAAAAATTGTTTTTGCTTTGAGTGACCTACTTATCAATTATGGTTTGTTTGTGTTTATAGGAATATGTATTTTTGCACTTTATATATATAGAATGACTAAGACAGAAGCCGGTATGAAATACTTAGATAGTATAAAGATTTCTATTCCAGTTATGAAAAATATTTTTATCAAGCTTTATCTTTCTAGAATTGCAGATAATTTAGATACACTACTTTCTTCTGGAGTTACTATTATCCGTTCTATGGAGCTCACTTCTATCATTGTAGGTAATAAAGTTTATGAAGATATACTAAAGAATGCAACAGAGAAAGTTAAGAGTGGAAGTTCTCTATCTGAGGCCTTTGGTTCTTATCCAGAAATTCCTCCTATTATGGTAGGTATGATACACGTCGGAGAAGAAACGGGATCTCTAGGTAATATCTTGAAAACATTGGGTAAATTCTACAATCGTGAAGTAAATGAAGCCGTTGATACTATGGTTTCTCTCATCGAGCCGATGATGATCGTGGCTCTCGGTCTTGGTGTTGGACTTCTCCTTACTTCTGTTCTTATGCCGATTTACAATATTGCAGGAGGAATATAAAAATTAGGTTCTAATAAATAGTGATTAGGTTCTAGTAAAATACGTCGGCAGAGCCGACGTATTTTGTATTTATTATTAATATTATTCATTAGAAACTAATCACTAGCCCTTACTTGTCCACAGTTTATAAGTATTGTGCTTTTAATAATCTTATATGATATAATACATATATTAAAAAGTAAGGTCGCGTCTTTCATAAAAAAAGACAAATTATTAATTAAATTTTAAACATGAATAAAAATAAAGGTTTTACGCTTATTGAACTTTTGGTTGTTATTGCAATCATCGGTATTTTAGCGTCGGTCGTCTTAGCTTCTCTTTCTAGTGCTAGAGGGAAAGCAAAAGTTGCAGCAGCACAATCTGTGATGTCTTCCTTGAGAGCTCAAGCAGAAGTTGGAACGACGAGTGGTAAATATATTAAGAATCTTTGTCTAGAGACTTCTCCTAACGGTGGTTTGGCTACACTATTGAATTCTTTAAATACAGCAGCTTCCAAAGTTACATCTATAAAATGTGCAGTAGATGCACCTGATGCGCTTACTCCTCCACAGAAATGGGCGGTAGAAATTGCGATACCTGTTGGGTCAACTAATACTTGGTTCTGTTCTGATTATACTGGATATTCTGGTTTGTCTAATAATTCAGGTTCAGCTTCTATTTTGGGTACTGCTGGTGCGACAATACCTGCAACACCTTCAGTAGCTTTAACTCCCTCATATTCAACTCCAGATTCAGGATTGAAATGTAGATCGTAGATATTATTGTTATAGATAGGTCGCATTTTATTAAAAATTAAAAATTAAAAATAATGAATAAAAATAAAGGTTTTACGCTTATTGAACTTTTGGTTGTTATTGCAATCATCGGTATTTTAGCGTCGGTCGTCTTAGCTTCTCTTTCCTCTGCTCGTGATAAAGGGAAAGATGCAGCAGTAAAGTCACAGCTAGCAAGTATGAAAGCTCAAGCAGAATTATTTTTCTCAAAAAATGAAATTTATACAGGTTTATGTAATGCACTCGTTTCTGATAATGGTTTCGGTGGAGCTTCTGGAGGGGGATTACTTCAGGCTGCAAAAGATTCTGCTGGTGTAACAGGAGTTGTTGATGTCACTCTTACTGATCCTGGTTTATATAATAATACTACTTGTCACGAAAAATCAGATTCTTGGGCTGTAGAAGCACCTATGTCAGATAGTGTAAGTGGAAAGTCTGATATGTATTGTACTGATTATACTGGTGTCTCAAAAATTGAAACAGGTCATGCAACCCCTACTGATGATAACTTAGCTGCAAGTAGTACAGATTGTACTGTTAATTAGTTATTAATCTAATTAGTTTTTATAAAAAACCAATCCACTCTATCGGATTGGTTTTTTTATTTTTTAATTATTAAAATTATGTTCTATGACTATCTTACCTATACCAAAATTTATTACAGGATGGTATAATCAATTGTATATGAATATACTTATTTTTGTCTTTATTTTTTTACTTGGTACTATTATCGGAAGTTTTTTGAATGTTGTTATATTCAGATTTAATACGGGTAAGTCAATAACGAAGGGTAGGTCTATATGTATGACTTGTAATAGGACTCTTCGTTGGTACGAGCTTATACCTGTTTTTTCTTATCTATTTCAGCTCGGTAAATGCCGTCGTTGTGCTGAGAAGATATCACATCAGTATCCAATAGTAGAGTTGCTTACGGGTTTTATTTTTCTTTTAATTTCATATCATTTTTTGCCAGTTCTCATGTTTTCTCCTATGAATTATATTTTTCTTGTTACTTTTTATGTTTTTATTTTCTCTATTCTTATTGTTATTTCTGTTTATGATTTACGCCATAAAATAATACCAGATAGATTAGTTTATACTTTCGCTTTTGTTTCTTTTCTGTCTATTTTTGTGAATCACTCTATATTGGGAAGTTTATTTATTAAGCCAGATTTTTCTTTATTGATATCAGGACCAATACTTGCATTACCTTTTGCCTTGATATGGTTTATTTCTAAGGGTAAGTGGATGGGGCTAGGGGATGCCAAACTTATGCTTGGTATAGGATGGATACTTGGTATTTATCAAGGTTTAGCTGCTATTATTTTAGCTTTTTGGATAGGGTCTATTGTTAGTCTTACTTTTATGTATATTTCAAAAAAGAAAATAAATATGAAGACAGAAATTCCTTTTGCTCCTTTTCTTATATTTAGTCTCTTAATTGTATTTTTATTTAATATAAATATTTTTTCACTGTCTGCATTGTTTAGATTTTAATTTAATTAATTTTAATGTATAAAAAAAGTTACATAAAAATAATAAAAAATCTCTCTTTCAAAAAAGGTTTTACTTTGATAGAGCTGATTGTTGTCATATCAATTTTTATGATTATTACATCAGTTGCTATTTTTAATTATGGTAGTTTTAATTCAACAGTTTCTCTTCAGAACCTTACTGATGATATTGCTTTGTCTATAAGAAAGGCTCAAGGTTTTGCTATTGGTGCCCGTGGAATAAAAGAAAATTTCAATAATAGTTACGGTATGCATTTTTCTATGGATACCAATCAAACAGGGTCTTTGTCTGGTTCAAATAAATCATTCTTAATGTTCTCAATACCAATATTATCAGCAGTTGAAAAAAGATATCTCGATGATGGTGGTGCAAATGAAGTTTGTAATGATGGGAGTAATGAATGTATAGAATTATTCAATATTAATACCGTAGATGAAATAAAAGGGATAAGTGTAGATGGTTATCCTAAAACTTCAGGATCGATAGACATTGTTTTTACTCGTCCAGACCCTAAGGCTAGTTTTTGCTATAGAGCTAGCCCATCTAGTGATTGTTCTTCAAATATTTCAAGTGTAGATATAGTGGTCTCAAATGGTCAGACAGCAGAGCAAAATAGAACTAAGACAATAACTGTTCAAAATACAGGACAAATAAGTATACAATAAAATTATGATTAAAATGATTATAAAAAATAATAATAAAAAAGGATTTATATCCACATTAAATTTTAAAAATATGATTAATTTGGTGTCAGGATTTACCCTTATAGAGCTAATGATAGCTACAACACTTTTTACTATTATTATGATGATGGGTGTAGGTTCTTTAGTTGTCTCTTCAAACGGAGCTAAGTCTGCTCAGAAGCTTAGAATTTCTGTAGATAATGTGAACTTTGCTATGGAGAGTATGACTCGTGAAATTCGTATGGGAACTCATTATAATTGTGTAGAAAGTAATCAGTATATAATATCTAATGTTGTAGTAGAAAATGATTGTGAAAATGGAGGTAATGTAATTGAATTTAATTCACCTAATAATCAAGGTGAGACACATAGAATTGCATATTATAAAGTTGAGAGAACAACCCCAGATGGTAAAGGCGATGGCACTTATACTCTTAAAAGATGCGAATCCAATACTGGTGAATGTGCTGATATTGTATCTAAGGATGTGGATATTGATACTTTAAAATTTTATGTGAATGGTTCAACACTTCCAAATGCAGATGATACAGGTGATAAAATTCAACCAAGCGTTAGAATCTTAATAAGAGGTAAGGTTGTAGTTAAGGGAATAGAGAAAACATTCTCTTTACAGACTATGGCATCGCAACGTTCAACAGAATCAACAATATAATATGAATTTATTTAATAAAAATAACAATAGTGGCTCCCGTTTTATCAAGTTGTATTCGACTTGTTTAAAATGCAATCATGAGTATTCAAAGGGTTTTACTATCGTCGAAGCAATGGTCGCTATCTTTATATTATCTGTTTCTGTTGCTACAATGCTTGGTATAACAGCTTCAAGTGCAGCTACAGCTCGTTATGCTAATAATGAAATTACTGCGAACTATCTTTTGCAAGAAGCAGTTGATTCTATAAGAAATAGTCGAGATACGATGGTCTTTCAAAATAAAAGACCATGGACTGATTTTTTAAGTAAATATGGTTACATTGGAAATAAATGTTTTTCTACTAACGGATGTATTTTATTGATAGAGAATTTCGATCCATCAGATATCAATTCAGTTGATGATGTGGCTAGTTGTAATGGTAATGGTGGAGTTTGTCCATATCTTTTATATGATGATGATCCAACGAATTATAAAACATTTTACAATTATACTAGTTCAACTGGATATGAAAGCGTATTCAGGAGAACTGTAAATATGGCAGTCGATAATGATAATCCTGATCAGTTAAATATAACAGTAAAAGTTGAATGGTATAATGGTGATGAGTCAAATAAAAGATCTCAATCTTTGACATTTTATTTATTAAATTGGCAGAAAGGTTAATTTTATGAAAAAAATAATGATCAAAAATAAAGATGGAGGATACGCTATATTATTTACTGTTGTAGTGGTGGGTATTATTTCAGCAATAACTATAGGTCTCACAAATGCAGCTTATAAACAGATGATGCTATCATCTGTAGCCAAAGACTCTACCTCAGCTTTTTATCAGGCAGATATTGCTACTGAGTGTGCAATGTATGCTGATAATATAGATTTATTATCAAACGTGGATAGTGTTTCAGTTCCTTTTAAATGTGGTGGATCTCTTATGGATTATAATCATGTGGTTGATACTTCACTTTATCAATTAACTCCTCACAATGAATCTTCTATAACAGGGAGATGTTTTCTTTCAGATGTAACTAAAACAGAAGTTGGTGATATTGTTAAAACAACAGTTGAAGCTTATGGTTATAATATATGCAATAAGGATAATTTCAGAACAGTAGAGCGTAAAATTGAAGTTAATTATTAAAAATAGTATATTACTAATAATATGGATGATATAAATATAAAAAACCGAATAATAAAACTTCGGAACGAGATTTCTCGCTTGCGTGATGAGTATCACGTGAAGAATAATCCGAAAATTACAGATGATATATATGAATCTTTAACTAGAGAATTGCATGATCTAGAGAAAAAATATCCTCAATTTATTGATTCCCATAGTGCTATCAATAGGGTAGCTGGAGCCCCTCTCGATCAATTTAAAAAAGTAAAACATGAGATACGTATGCTTTCTTTAAATGATGTATTTAAAGAAGAAGAAATTATAGACTGGGAAAATCGTATTAAAAAATTAATAGATCAAAAAGAAGCTTTTAATTATTTTTGTGAAGTAAAGCTCGATGGTCTTTCTGCTTCACTTTTTTATAAAGATGGAATTTTTATTCGTGGGGCAACTCGTGGTGATGGTTTTATAGGAGAAGATGTGACAGAGAATTTAAAAATGATTGAATCTATACCGTTACTTTTGAAAGAAAATGTAAAAGGAGAAATAGAAGTTCGAGGAGAAGTTGTCATGACCAAGAAAGCCTGGACTCTTTTAAATAAAAGGCAAGAACTTTCAAATAAGCCTACTTTTGCTAATACTCGTAATGCAGCAGCTGGAAGTCTACGTCAGCTTGATCCGAAAATAGTACAGAGTCGAAAGTTGGACTTTTTTGCTTGGGATATAGCTCAAATCTCAATCAAGAATTACGAATCAAGAATTAAGAATCATTCAGATAAACATCAAGTCTTAAAAGAACTTGGTTTTAAATTGGCTCCTTATGAAAAGAAAGCTAAAAATATGGATGAGATTTTTTCTTTCATAAGAGAAATAGGTAAAGTAAGATCAGGACTTCCTTATGGTACGGATGGTATGGTTATATCTGTAGATGATCTAGAAATTCAAGACAGTCTCGGCTTTGTCGGTAAGGCTCCTCGCTATATGGTTGCCTATAAGTATGAAGCAGAAAGAGCGACGACAATGGTTGCTAACATAACAGTAAATGTTGGGCGTACTGGAGCTATAACGCCTTTAGCTCATTTCAATCCGACTCTCGTTGCTGGTTCTACTATTTCAAAAGCAACATTACATAATATGGATCAAATAGAACGCCTGGATATAAGAGTGGGTGATACGGTAGTTATTCAAAAGGCAGGTGATGTTATTCCTGAGGTTGTAGAAGTTTTGGTAAATATGCGCACTGGAAAAGAAAAAAAATTTAAAATGCCAGAATTTTGTCCTGTATGTGGGTTTAATATAAATAAAAAATCCTCCTCGAGTGATTTTTCTGTGCAGTCTTCCGTGGCTTATTACTGTACAAATAAAGATTGTCCCGCAAGAAGTAGGAGAGGACTTCAGCATTTTGTGAATGTATTTGAGATATATGAGATTGGTCCTAAGATATTAGATAGACTTAAAGATGAAGGACTTATCTCTGACGCGGCTGATCTATTTACACTTGAGGTCGCTGACTTATCAGGACTTGAACGCTTTGGTCTTAAATCAGCAGAGAATATTATAAACTCTATAGATTCTCATAAGAAAGTTTTACTTTGGAGATTTATATATGCATTGGGAATAATTCATGTCGGTGAACAGACGGCTCAAGATGTTGCCAACCATTTTGGTTCTCTTGTAAAAATAATGAAAGCAAGTAAAGATGAAATAAATCAGATTGAAAATATTGGTCCAGTTGTGACGGAAAGTATTTATAAATATTTTAAAAATAAAGAAAATTTAATTTTTATTGAAAAACTTTTTACTTCGGGGGTAACTATTGATAATACTTCAGTTAAAAAAGGTTTAAAGTTGAAAGATAAAGTATTTGTTCTTACTGGGACACTATCATCACTTTCTAGAGAAGACGCAAAGAAAAAAATAATAACAGAGGGTGGAAGAGTCTCTTCTTCTGTTTCAACAAAGACGGACTATGTTTTAGTAGGGGAGGAACCTGGAAGTAAATATACTGAAGCTCAAAAATTAGGCGTAAAAATACTTAAGGAGGCAGAATTTCTAAAAATGTTCTAAATATGTTATTCTAAAATTATGACCTTAGAAGATATTAAAAAATTAGCAGATTTAGCTCGTATTGATATGAGCAATGAAGAGTTGGAGGGTATGGCCAAAGATTTTGACCCTATTTTGGCATATGTTGGACAAGTCCAAGAAGTATCAAGGTTGGGCATTGAAGATACTATCCACTCTCCCGAAAATTATAAATTACAAAATATAATGCGTGAGGATGTAGCTACAAATATTAGAGGCGAATATACAGACTCCATTATGAAAAATGCTCCAGATACTGAGAATGGATTTATAAAAGTTAAACAAATACTATGATTGATTTAAGAAACCTTACAATTAAAAAAGCTCATGACCATTTTAAAAATGGTGATTTTACTGTTACTGATTTAGTGAATGAATATTTAAAAGTTATAAAAGAAAAGAATGGAGATATCAATGCCTATTTAGAAGTTTACAATGATGTACTAGATCAAGCCAAAGAAGCAGAAGAAAAGTTTAAAAATGGTACTGCTACTTTGATGACAGGAATTCCAATTGCACTTAAAGATAACATGCTTTATAAGGGACATATAGCTAGTGCTTCTTCTAAAATACTAGAAAATTATGTTGCTACATATGATTCATCTATTGTTAAACAGCTAAAAAATCAGGGTGTCGTATTCTTGGGCAGGACGAATATGGATGAATTTGCTATGGGTTCATCTACTGAAACAAGTGCATATGGAAATACTAAAAATCCTATAGACACGACTAGAGTTCCTGGTGGCTCTTCGGGTGGTTCAGTTGCTGCGTTGGCTATGGATGGAGCACTTGTGACACTCGGTAGTGATACAGGTGGTTCTATACGTCAGCCTGCAGCTTTTTGTGGTCTAGTCGGATTAAAGCCTACTTATGGAGCTGTATCTCGATATGGTATTATCTCTATGGGAAGCTCACTTGATCAAGTTGGAACATTTGGTAAAAATGTTTCTGACGCTGAAATACTTTTCAATGCTATAAATGACTATGATGAAAAAGATAGTACTTCAGTAAAAAAGGAAGAAAGATTGTCCTCCTTACTTCTAAAAAAGAAAATCGGTGTACCAAGATCCTTTCTTTCAGGGGATGGAATAGAAAGTGATATTCTTAAAAACTTTGAAGAGAATTGTAAAAGATTAGAAAAAGCTGGATACGAGATTGTAGATATTTCTCTTCCTCTTATTAAATATTCATTAGCTGTTTACTATATTATTTCTCCAGCAGAAGTATCTAGTAATTTAGCTCGTTATGATGGTATTCGTTATGGTCTACATGAAGAAGCTGAAAAACTTTATGAAGTATATACAAAAAGTCGTGGAAAAGGTTTTGGAAAAGAAGTTCGTCGTCGTATCCTACTAGGTACTTATATTCTTTCTCATGGTTATTATGAAGCATATTACAATACAGCTATTAAAGTAAGACATGCTATAAAAGAAGAATTAAAAAATGCTTTTAAAGAAGTAGATGCTATCATTACTCCAACTTCTCCTTTTATGCCTTTTAAATTTGGCGAAAAACTTGCAGATCCTGTAGGTATGTATTTATCAGATTTGTTTTCTGTTCCAGCAAATATTGCTGATATTCCAGCTATCTCTATACCATCAGGTAAAAATTCTGAAGGTTTACCATTTAGTCTTCATATAATGGCTCCTCTCTTCCGAGAAGATATTCTCTTTACTATAGGTAAAGATTTTGAGAAATTGGTTTAATTTTTTGTTTAAAACTTTATTTAAGTTTTTTTACAGGGTATAATAAAAAGTATGCAACCAGTAACAGGAGTACAAACCATAGTAGATAAACCTCTTTTTGATCCAACCTATTTAAATATAGAGTATATTTTTAATAAGATAGCAAATTCTATTCAGCCAACTATTAGTTTTCTTACCAATCCAAGTACTTGGGGAACTATAGGTACTATCTCGGCTATCGTTTCTATTATCTTTCTTTTTATAATTATATTTTCTTTGGTTCGTATGTATGAAATACAAGTTTTTGATAAGAAAGAAATAGAACATGAGATAAATCACGCTCTAGCTAAAATTAAAGAGAAAGATAGAGAATTAAATCCAAGGTGGAAATATATCTTAACACTACTAGAAAGCCCCAATGAGTCTGATTGGCGAGTTGCCATAATAGAATCAGATACTTTACTAGAAGAAGCTTTTAGAGAGAGAGGTTTGATAGGGAATACTATGTCTGAACTTTTAGAAGAAGCTAAAATGAACGGCTATTCAAGTATACAAAGTGCTTGGGATGCACACTTGGTTCGCAATAAGATTGCTCATGAAGGTTTGAATTATCCTTTAACTCAAGTAGAAGTGAGACGAGTAATAAAATTGTATCAAAATGTTTTTGAAGACTTACAGGTGATATAACAAAACCCCAGAACTATCGTTCCGGGGTTTTAAAACAATTAAATTCAAATTTATCTTAGAGTAATTCACCAGCTAATTCAGCAAGTTCTGAACGTTCTCCTTTCACTAAAACTACATGTGAATGAATCTTTTTTCCAAGGAATCTTGATATTGCATAAACAAAACCATTTGAAGCTTCAGTTAAATGTGGGAGGTCAATCTGTTGAACATCTCCGAGCATAATAACTTTTGTTCCTTCTCCTGCTCTTGTAACGATGGTTTTAACTTCATTCGGTGTTAAGTTTTGTGATTCATCTATAATGAATATAGTTTTTGTGATGCTTCTACCACGCAAAAGAGAAGTTGGAATGTAAAAAATTTTGTTTTCGTGTTCAAATTGCTTAATTTCATTTTTGAAAGTGATGTTTTTTGAAATAAAAGCAATATTATCAGCAAAAGCTCCCATGTATGGTTTTACTTTGTCGTCAGCATCACCAGGTAAGTATCCAATATCAGCCCCAACAGCAACTATGTTACGGCACAAAATTATTTGGTCGTAAACATTTTCCTTTAATAATTTAAATGCAGCAGCTAATGCTAATAGTGTTTTACCGGTTCCAGCTTTACCTGCCAAAGTAACAAATTTCATAGCAGGGTTAAGTAGGGCGTATAAAGCAAAAGCCTGTTCTGAGTTTAAGGCTTTTATACCAAAAGGTATCATACTGTCTTTTGTTATTAGGTTGAGCTTTCCATTTTTAAAAACAGATAATGCTGATTTTTGAGATTTCGAATTTAAAATTAAAGGTTCATTTTCATGAGCTTCAATTTTTTCATGAAAATTAATTTCTTTTTTTTCATATAATTCATTGACTGATGCCGGCTTGATAGAAATACACCTGGCTTTTTGGTAGTAAGAAGTAGCATTTGGAGTGATATCATTTTTGTAATCTTCTGCAGAAAGATGTAATGACCAGGCTTTAATCTGCAAGTTCAAATCTTTCGTAACAAGAACTACTTCAATATCTTCTCCTCGTTCTTTTTCTTTCAAAGTAAGACAATAGGTAGTGTTTAGAATTTCGTGATCAACGATAGGTTCGCTTCCTTGATACCTTTTGAAATTTTTTGCTACATTTTCATGATATTCAAGGTTGCTTGTAATTCTTAAATTTCCAAGACCTTCACCTAATGGGTCACCTCCATTAAAGATTTTTGTGTGCGACATCATTGCTACTGTTCGGAGAAATTTTCTAGCATTATAGTTAATGTCACTAAGCCCAACTTTGAACCTGTCTAGCTCTGTTATAACTTCGATAGGAACTGTGATGTCATTATCTCCAAAAGATTGAAGACAATCACCGTCATTTAGAATAATGTTAGTGTCCAAGACAAAAATTTTCTTCATTTTTAAAAGGATTTAAAGTTAATATTAACTCGTTATTTACTCTAAAACTACTCTTAAATTGTTCCTAAGTCAAATAGGAAGTAAAGTGTTATAAAAAGTGAGTCGACCGGAATCTTTCGCCTGACCGGATCATGATTACCCAGTAGGCGAATGTACTCATTCGCATTTCTTGACCTCGACTAAAACTTTTTCGACAAAAAGTGAGTCGACCGGAATCTTTCGCCCTACGGTCGCGGGTACTTTTCCATCTTCGATAAGGAAAAGTCTTTCAAGTCCGGTCGTTAGCAAACTGCTTTGCTAACTCGACCGCAGAAAAAGCTCCGTAAGGAGCTTTTTCTTTTTGCGCGGTCGACCGGACTTGAACCGGCAACCTCTCACGTGACAGGCGAGTGCTCTAACCAGTTGAGCTACGACCGCAAATTTTACTAAACTATAACTTTTGTAAACTAAACAATATAACTTTGCCAAGGCGAATGCTCACTATATTATAATTGAGTTGAGCTACGACCACAAATTTTATCAAACTATAACAACTGTAAATACCTAAATAACATAACATAAAATAGAAAATAATTCTATCTTACTTGTGTCGGTGGGAAGACTTGAACTTCCTACCTCGGGCTTATGAGTCCCGCGCTCTAACCAGATGAGCTACACCGACATATTTCGGTTTCATAGACATATTTTGGTATGTCACTTACCGAATTGTTGCGGGGGGTCGAATCGAACGACCGTCTTAAGGTTATGAGCCTTACGAGATACCATTTCTCTACCCCGCTATATAATAAGAGATTTTCTTATATCTGACTATTATACTTAAAAATGTAGAATATGCAAATTGAAAATATGGACTATATATAGTACTATGGATTGAGTTTGAACTTATTAGCCGTCATAGCTTAGTGGCAAAGCACTCCCTTGGTAAGGGAGAGAGCGTGAGTCCGATTCTCACTGACGGCTCAAATTTTAAGATATTTCTATTTCACTACTGAGTGTAATGTTTTTTACTAGGGATAACATATCTTCCTTGCTAATAGCAAGACACCCTTTTGTGTATTCCATATTTTCTTTTGCAATGTGTATAAATATAGCACTACCTTTACCTTTCATGATAGGTTCGTCGTTGTAGCCTAAAACAATAATGATATCATACATATCATCGTCTCTCCATAAATTTTCATAACTACCCCCAAATGGTAATTTAATAAAAGTATTATATTCTTCTTTTTTTTCATCATCACACCATGCATCATCGAGGGAGAGGGGTATGCATTCTATTTGTGATTCTATATTTTGTATTTTATCTTTTCTATAATAAATTTTTCTTACAGGAAAAGTTCCAGTAGGTGTTTTCCAATCTCCTTCGAATTTATTTTTTGTAACCCCATCTCTTCCGAATACACAAAAAAAAGAGACACCATCCGAAGATAATAATCTCTTTTCTTTATTATTTGCACTAATTTGTAGCATACAAGCATTTTACCTTAAGAAAGGTAAGGATGCCAATAGTAAGCAAGTACAGGAGCTTTCTTTTTTATTCCATCCTTATCAAGACCAGAATAATGTAGAGAATGCTCACCTGGCATTCCAAGAGAACTTCTGTTAGAAATAGCTTGACCTTCTCCAATAAAAAAGCCTAGATGTTTGTGGTCTAATCCATTTTGATGAACCGATCCCCATAATACTACACATCCGATTTTTAGATGTTTTATCTCTGTCCATCCAGCTTTTTCCATAGAATAAAGTGTTCCGTGAACTGTAAAATGTGGTCTATCAATCAATTCATGTAATAGTAAAATAGACGACACATAATATGCACAACTTAAATCTCCATTTTCTAGAACATCTTTACCATCTTTGTCGAAGTAGTTTTTAAAGATCTGAGAACCTATTGAATTTTTAACACTCAATAGTAAATTTCTTAATTTAACCATAATATTAATTTATTTTGCTCAAAATTTACCATTTTGTACATATTATGTCAAAACGAAGCATACGTGATATTATAGTTAAGGATTTGCCATCTTAGCTCAGTTGGTAGAGCGACCCCTTCGTAAGGGGTAGGTCCGCAGTTCGATTCTGCGAGATGGCTCATTAGATTTTATTAATTTATAAATATTATGAAAAAAAACGCAAATCATATTTCAAAAGTTTTCGAGGGAGACAAAGCAATTACAGATTTTCTTACTCCAGGATCTTTAGGGATGACTCCATTGATAGAACTTCCATCATCTCTCAATAAATTTTCAAAAGATGGTGTCAGGATATTTGTAAAGCTTATGCAGTTTGTTCCATTAGGGAACATAAAGTCTATGCCTTCATGGCAAATGCTTTCTGATATGAGTAAAGAAGATTTGAAATCCACTAAACATTTAGTTGAATATTCTTCAGGAAATACAGTTCTTTCTCTTGCTATATTGTCTCGTCATTTTGGAATTCCAAATCTTCATGCGATTATTACCCCCGATGTACCTGAACATAAGAAGCGTCTTTTAAAGTTAGTTGGTGCTGATCTTATGATCTCTCATGGTCCTCGCAGTCCTGATGTTCATAGTAATAAAGGAGGAGTATATGAAGCAAAGCAATTGGGAAAAAAGAAGGGGTGGCATAATCTCAATCAATATATCAATCCTGGTAACATAGGGGCAGGGGAAGAATATGTAGCGAAAGAACTCTGGTCTCAGCTTGGAGATAGACTTACTATTTTTGCTGCTACTATTGGTACAGCTGGTACTATTTATGGAGCAGGCTCATATCTCAAATCTAAAAATAAAGATATATATGTGGCAGGTTCGTCTATTAAAAAGGGTTCTTCTATACCAGGTCCTCGTGTGGATGAAGCGATATTAAAGCTAGGTATTCCTTGGTATGACGTTGTTGATCAAGTTATACCTATCGATGCAGTGTCTGCCTACGAACGAAGTCTAGCTCTTATAAGGCTTGGTTTATTTGTCGGACCTTCGACTGGTATGCAGTTGGCAATGATAGAAAAGATGATAAAAGAGATGAAAAGTAAAAAAACTTTGAATAAATACAGAAATAAAAATAAAGAGATTGTAATAGCTTTTGTGGCTTGTGACATGATGCATCCATATATTGATGATTACTTCTCTATTCTTCCTAAAAAGTACTTTAAAGATGAACACAATCTAGAAAATAATAAATAAATATATTTTGTTATAATAAAAATATGGAAAGAGAAAAAGATAATTTAAAAAAAGAACTAGAAATTTTAGAGGAAGATATGATGAAGAATGATTTCTGGGCTGATAAATCTAAAGCTCAAGCAGCTATTAAAAGGATAGGGGAACTTAAGGACGAAATTCTAGGAGGAGAGAAATATGATAAAGGTAATGCCATTCTTTCTATTCTCTCAGGTGCAGGAGGAGATGATGCAGAAGATTTTTCCTCTATGCTTTTGCGAATGTATTTAAAATATATAGAGAGGAAAGGTTGGCAAGTGACACTCCTTCATGAGAATAAGAATGATGTCGGCGGTTATAGAAATATTTCACTTGAAGTTAGTGGAAAAGATGCATATGGAACACTCAAGAATGAATCAGGCGTTCATAGACTTGTCCGTATTTCTCCTTTTAATGCTAAGGCTCTTCGTCATACATCTTTTTCATTAGTGGAAGTTGTTCCTAAATTACAAAAAGATGATACTGTCATTGAGATAAGACCAGAAGATATAAGAATTGAATTTTCAAAGTCAGGTGGTCCTGGAGGTCAAAATGTAAACAAGAGAGAGACTGCCGTCAGGATAATTCACTTACCTACGAACATGTCTGTCCATGTTACGACAGAGCGTTCTCAAGAACAAAATCGTGAAAAAGCGATGGAAATATTAAAAGGAAAACTTTATAAAAAAAAGGAAGAAGATAAAATAAAGGAAAAGGCTGGTCTTTCAACTACAAAGACGACAGATATAGAATGGGGTAGTCAAATACGCTCATATATCCTTCATCCATATAAGATGGTCAAGGATCATAGAACAGGAGTAGAAGTAAATGATGTTGACGGAGTGCTCGAAAGTGGCATGATTGATGATTTTATTGTTGCAGAAATGAATATGTGATAAAATTGTAGAATCGATGATCTATTTTAATAATGTTACAAAAAAATATAAAGAAAATACTTCGCTGGAGGAAGTGACACTTTCTATCGCTCCAGGAGAATTCGTTTCTATCGTTGGTCATTCAGGTGCTGGTAAGACTACTTTAACTAAATTGATATTAGCAGAAGAAGCTCCAACTTCAGGAACTGTCTTTTTTGAGTCTACAGATATTCATAAACTTTCTAAGAATGATTTGATGAATTTTCGTCGTAAGGTTGGAATAGTATTTCAGGACTTTAGACTACTTCCAAATAGAACTGCCTATGAGAATATCGCTTTTGCTATGGAGGCTACAGGAAAGAAGGATGAAGATATCATGGAAGATGTTCCTCATGTACTCGAGCTTGTGGATCTTACCAACAGAGCCTTTCATTTCCCTCATCAACTTTCTGGTGGAGAGAAGCAACGCCTAGCTATTGCCCGAGCTATCATTACTCAGCCTGATTTGATTATAGCTGACGAGCCGACAGGCAATCTTGATCCTGCTAATGCAATAGAAGTTATTAATATTCTTAAAAAAATTAATGATTTAGGTACAACTATTATTCTAACTACTCACAATAAAGGCCTTGTAGATGGTATCAAGAAGCGTGTCATAACTCTAGAGAATGGACGAGTGATAAGGGATGATAAAGAGGGTAAGTATATGCTATAATTAAAAATATATGTTAATACACGCAAAAAGAATAATAAGAACAGGTTGGAATAGTTTCGTTCGTAGCGGATTTACTTCGATAGCCAGTATACTTATCATGACCATTACTCTCTTTGTGATGACTTCTCTTATTTTTGTTCAAGCTTCACTTAATTCATCACTAAATGAAATTAAAGATAAAGTAGATATTACTATCTATTTTGTTCCTGGTGCAGATGAGGCTTCTATTTTGAAGGTTGAGGACTCACTCAAGAAATTACCTGAAATTAAAACTATATCTTATACTTCTGCCTTAGAAGCATTATCTAATTTCAAAGATAAACATTCAAATGATTACCTTACTTTACAAGCGCTAGATGAACTTAACGATAACCCACTAGGAGCATCTCTCAATATAAAAGCCAACGATCCTTCACAATATGAGAGTATTTCTAAATATTTTGAGAATGATAATGCTTTATCAAAAGGCGCTCTGACGATAATCGATAAGATAGATTATAGTCAGAATAAGATAGTTATTGATAGACTCACATCTATTATAAGTGGGGCGAAGAATCTTGGTTTTGCTGTTTCTATTGTCCTTATGATTATTTCTATAATCATAACTTTCAATACAATTCGCTTGATAATTTTTATGTCTAAAGACGAGATAGCTGTTATGAGACTTGTCGGAGCAGGTACAAAATACGTCCAAGGTCCATTTATCGTCTCTGGTATTCTAGTCGGAGTATGCGCGGCTCTTCTAACTATTCTTATATTCATCCCAGTTTCTATATGGCTAGGTAATAATATGACTGACTTCATTGGAATTAATTTATATCAATATTATAAATCAAATTTCTTGCAGTTATTTATTATTATGTTAGGTTCTGGCATTGCGCTTGGAAGTATTTCAAGTTTCTTTGCTATTAGTCGTTATCTAAGAAAATAAAATATGGAAAAATCATCTGAATTAAAGCTAGAGAGTAAAGTATCTAACTGTAAGTATATTTTCGTTGTAGGTGGAGTTATATCTGGAGTAGGAAAGGGTATCACAGCTTCTTCTTTGGCTCGTATTCTTTCTGACAGAGGGCAACGCGTCACAGCTATTAAAATTGATCCATATATCAATATAGATGCAGGTACGATGAACCCTACTGAACATGGCGAAGTTTTTGTACTTGATGATGGGGATGAGACAGATCAAGATATGGGTAACTATGAACGATTCTTAGGAGTCGATCTGTCTCGTGCAAATTATATGACGACTGGGCGAGTCTATCAAAGCGTTATTGAACGCGAGAGGAATCTAGAATATAAAGGAGCTTGTGTGCAAGTAGTTCCTCATATACCACTTGAGGTTATTCATCGTATTGAGAATGCCCGTGATAAAGCCAATGCTGATGTTGTCTTGATAGAGATAGGTGGTACTGTCGGTGAATATGAAAATATTCTTTTCCTTGAAGCCGCTCGTATTATGAAACTTCGCAAGCCAAATAGTGTATTTTTTGTAATGGTTTCTTACTTGCCTGTTCCTGGAAATATAGGAGAGATGAAGACAAAGCCTACTCAGCATGCTGTGAGAACTTTAAACTCTTCAGGAATTCAACCCGATATAATAATAGCTAGGAGTAAGATGCCTCTAGATGATAAGAGAAAGGAGAAACTTTCTATGTTTTGTAACGTTCCTGTTGATCACGTAATTTCAGCACCAGATGTAGATAGTGTTTATGATATTCCTATAAATTTTGAAAAGGAGGGGTTGGGAGATATGATCTGTGACACTGTTGGTATGACTTGTGGACCAGCTGTAAATGAAGGATCAGCAAGGTGGAAAAAGTTTGCAAAGTCAACTCATGTAAAAAATAATGAGATAAAGATAGCTATCGTTGGTAAATATTTTAATACAGGCGACTTCACTCTTTCTGATTCATATCTTTCAGTTATAGAAGCTATTAAATATTCTGGATATGCAGCTAGTAGTAAGCCCACTCTCACATGGATATCATCTATGGATTTCGAGAAGGATCCAAAGAAGATAAAAGAACTTTCTAACTATGATGGCATTATCGTACCTGGTGGATTTGGTTCTCGTGGTATAGAAGGTATTCTAAAAACAATTGAATATGCTCGTAAGAACAACATACCTTACTTCGGTTTGTGTTATGGAATGCAATTGATGGTCATCGAATATGCTAGAAATGTATTAGGACTTAAAGATGCAAATACTCGTGAGGTAAATCCTAGTTCAAAGAATATTGTCATAGATATAATGGAAGATCAAAAGGATAAAATAGAGAAGAAGGATATGGGAGGTAGTATGCGTCTAGGCGCATATCCAGCAAGTCTAAAGAAGGGCACTGTCGCTTATAAGGCTTATGGAAAAGGGGAAACATCAGAACGTCATAGACACCGCTACGAGGTCAATAATGCTTACAAAGAGGCTATAGAGGAGGCAGGACTCGTATTCTCGGGACTTTCACCAGATGGAAAGCTTTGTGAAATAGCCGAACTTCCTACAATCAAGCATCCGTTCTTCTTGGGTACACAATTCCATCCAGAGTTCAAAGCTAGACCACTTTCTCCACATCCTTTATTCACTGCTTTTATAAAAGCCTGTCAGAAGGTAAAGAAAAATACGAAATAAAAAATATTTATTAAGAATTTAAAATGCCTTGGTGTTGCCAAGGCATTTTAAATTTGTATCTAATTCTTAATTTAGTTCGTCCGCTCCATCTCTTATTTTACTTGTACGAATTATTTCTAGTATTTGATCTATATCATCAGTTACAATGAATCTTTCTAGGTCAGAAGGAGATATTGTTTTATATTTTTCTACCATAGATTCTTCAAGTAACTTTTTAATAGGATTCCAGAATTCTGTTCCGAACAATATCACAGGCAATGGTCCTACTTTTCCAGTCTGTAGATGTGTGAGCATTTCGAAGAATTCATACATTGTCCCAGTTCCTCCTGCGCAGTAGACTACTGCTTCTGTTGTATATTGCATTGATACTTGTCTAGCAAAGAAAAAGTGGAATGGTACTTCTTTTGTTACATATTTGTTTGTCGATTGTTCTTTTGGAAGTCTGATTGTTAACCCGACGGATTCTACTCCAGCATCAAATGCACCTTTGTTAGCAGCTTCCATGATTCCTCCACCTCCGCCAGATATTATCACATAGCCTAATTCTTTTGCTATTCTGTATGACAAATTGTAAGCGTTCATGTAGTCAGGATGATCAGACTTTAGTCTAGCTGATCCGTAAAAAGTGACTGAAGGTCCAAGTTCTTTGACTGTATCTATACCTTCACGAAACTCTTCTTGTATCATACATAGCTTTGTCTCTTCTCCATCTCCACCTGTAAGAGTCATACAACCATTTTTAATATCATCTGTGGTTATATGCCTAGGTTCATATTTTATTTCTGTATTCATATAGGTATTATTCTACCTTAAAAATCTGATGTTTCCAAACTGTATTTTTTAAGATTTTGTGTTAAGATATGGATGTTCATAAATATTGCCAGATCGTCTAATGGTAGGACACCTCCCTCTGGAGGAGGTTATCTTGGTTCGAGTCCAGGTCTGGCAGCCAAGTCGTGACAAGTTATTACGCACGAGATGCATAGTAATCACACGATGGACTATTCAGTTAAAGCATACCCGCTGAGAGCGGTATTCAGAACTAAAAAGCACCCAACTGGGTGCTTTTTAGTTCTGCTTTAGAAATTATCTGAAAAGTGTTAAAATCAAATTATGAAAAAGACTATATTAATAACAGGAGGTTCAGATGGAGTTGGTAAAGCCTTGGCAGAAAATTTATCAGATAGTTATCAAGTTATTATCTTAAGTAAGGATAAAGAAAAGACAGAGAATGTTGCCAAAGAAATTGGTGTCGACTTTGTTATTGCTGATGTGACTAAGCCAGACGAAGTAAAAGAAGCTGTTAAAACGATAATAAATAAATATCAAAAAATTGATGTTTTAATTAATAATGCTGGTTTATGGACACAAGGTTTAATAGAGGACAATGAAGATAGTGTCATTAAAAGTATCTTGGATGTAAATACTTATGGAACTATTTTAATGACAAAATATGTTGTTCCTCATATGAAGAAAGAAAAAGTCGGGAAAATTATTAATGTTATTTCTCAGGCTGGCCTTTCTGGTAAAGCCGAGAGATCTATTTATAATACATCAAAATGGGCTATTACTGGATTCACAAAATCTATAGAACTTGAACTTAGCAAGTTTGGAATATCAGTTAATGGTTTTTATCCTGGAGCAATTAAAACAGATATATTCAAAAAAACAGGGAATGATAGAAATATGGATAGCTATATGGAAAAAGACGACATCGTTCGAGTTTTACGTTTTATTGTTGAAACTAAATCAAATTTGAATTTTCCTGAGATTGGAGTTAAGTCAATTGAGTAAATACTTTATTAATAAAAAAATAATATAATATCTATATGATTGAAAATATTTATCCAGAAGATTGGCAACAAACAAGAGGATTTTATTCACCAGCAAAAAAGATTGATATTGGAAATTTTTATATGATTTATGTATCTGGTCAGCAAGTTGGTAAAAATGAAAACAATGAAGCTATAACAGATAATATTGAAGAGCAGACTGAATTTGTATTTCAATCTATTGAAAAAATATTAAAATCCGCAGGTGCTTCGATGCAAAATGTTGTTAAAGCTCAAGTATTTTTGACTGATATAAATGACTTTCAAAAAGTTTCTGCTATTCGAGATAAATGGTTTGCTGAGAGTAAGCCAGTTAGCACTTTACTTGAAGTTAATGCCATGACTCGAAAAGGCGCAAAGATTGAAATTGAAGTAACTGCAGTAATTAAAAAAGAATAAATTTATGCAAAAACTAATAAAGATTGATAATATAATGTTTTATGTAAAAGACCTTGATAAATCTACTAATTTTTATTCAAATACTCTTGGACTGGAACAAATTTGGAAAGATGAAAAAAACAAAGATTATGTCGTAGGGATAATTACTCCATTACTAGAGTTCACAGCAAATTATTTCTTACAAATTGATAAGAATGAAAGAAACACACTAAAATTAATCGCATATCAAGCTGTTAATGATTTATACAAATATAGTTCTAATGTAAAGTTTATGAACTTTTCTTCTGGTTTATTTTTGGGTGGTGTTGTTAAGAACATCTTTGATCAACTTGCAGAAAGAGATATTTATGTATTTTTTTCTATAGATAACACTATGGAAGATGACAGATTCGGAGCTTTTATAACAGCCTATAGTAAAGCAGGATTTAATGTTATCAATGAGCCTGAAAATGGAAAGGAATTAATTGAAGACATAAAGAGTAAGCTTATTCCAAAAAGAAATACTTTATTGATGTTTAAAAATTATGAGATAGATAAACCAGAAACATTAAGTAGTTTATTCGAATTCTTACATGATTACGCAGATGATAATAATGTAACAGGTTTTAAGAGTAGCGGATACTTAGATACAAAATCTCATGCATGGGGCATAAAGCAATAAAATGGTGGAAAATCATGAATAATATAATAATGATATGACAGATAAAAAAATACAAATTAGTGGTGAAGAAGCATTAAAGATTTTAACTAGCAATGTCTCTGATATTGCATTTACTACAGCAGTAGCGGGCCTATCTTTAGTGAATCCAGTATGGCCAATTCTGTTTTTAACAGCAAAAGGCATTTATGGAGCTTGGAGTGATTTTGGACAGACAAGAGTAAATGAAATTGTTTTTGATTTAGAAAAAAATAAAGGAACATTTGATGTAAAAATTCTTGAAACTGATAAATTTAAATCAATATTTTTAAGTATTTTAGAACGGCACATGAAAGAAAGTTCGGAAGAACGTCGCCATCTCTTAAGAAATTACTTAATTTCTGTGGCAAGGGGTGGAAATCCTGATTTCGATTACCATACAAAACTACTAAATATTCTTGACCAGATAACAGGAGATGAATTACGACTATTTATGCTTTTGCCAAAAATTATTGACGATTCGAATGATGAATTCTTTCAACATTCCACTGAAGAAACAAAGAAAAATACTGATTTATCAAAAAGAGAAATACAAATGAATTCTTTTCAAGTAAAAATGCGTCTAAAAAATTGGAAAATAAAAACTAAAGATTTAGCTGCATTAATTCGTTTCCTAACAAATTATGGGATTATCATAAGCTATGATGTTAGTATAAGCGGTATTGGCGGTGGTGGAAGCAACGATCTTGTTTTTAATGGACTAACGGAAAGCGGTAAAGTTTTTTATGATTTCATTGACGATCCTATTTTTAATAAAGAAATTACTCATTGGATAGCTTACAGAGATAACCCCGGTCTGAGCGTCAGTTTAAATGATTAATCTTATATAAAAGTTACACTTAGCTGTAACTTTTATATGGTCTTACGTGTCACTTTTGTCACTTTTTAGTGCGCTCAAGTTACGTCCTTGTGGTAAAATAGAAGTAGCTAAAATAACTTTACTGGGTAAGGAACCAGAAGGTTCCAGCTCAAAGACGCCAGCACCTATTTTAAGCCATATTTTATAAGGCTATTTTTTGCACCTGTCTATCACTTTGGAACTTTGGTATAATGAATTATGCAAAAAATCGGGAAAAGAATAGTGGTTGTTGTAGTCAGTGCTTCTGGTAAATCTTCTTTCTCACGTAAACTTTCTAAAAAAATAAATGTTCCGGTATTTTTCATGGATTCAATCATGTGGAAATCTGGATGGAATTATATAGGGGATGAAGAAACAGCCAAAAAGATAAATGAGGTAAGCAATAATACCGAATGGATTATTGAGGGGTACATAGTTAAAAAGGAGAGAACTTTTCTTTTTGAAAAATCGGATACTATTATTTATTTAGACTATTCTCCTGTTGTTGCTTCATGGCGATATATTAAAAGATGGTGGAAAAATCGAACACACGCTCGTCCAGAACTTGAAGGTAGCCCAGAAAAATTTAGTTTTAAATTTTTAAAACTAGTATGGAATAAAAGCGAAGCAATCTCTCTTGATAAATTTTTATCTGAAGTAAAGAAACAAGAAAAAATCATTAAATTATCTTGTCCTAAAGAAACCAGAAAATTATTAGCTAGTATTTATTAAATATCGTAAGCAACATGCTTTTTGGCTATTTGTTTGATATAATCATATTATGAAAAAACTCAAGAATTTGTCCTTAATAGTGATTTATGGAGCATCGGGGGCAGGCAAATCAACTCTTACAGATTCATTACATTCAGAACTAGCATATACAGCACGATTAGGAACTGACCATATTAAGCGTTTCATTTCAGAATTTAGAACTATCGAATCTCATAATAAAGTAAGTAGAAAAGTTTTGAATGCAATGGCAGTTGAATACTTAAAGAATGGAATCAGTGTGATAGTTGAACAGGGAATGGATAGAGAGGAAGTTGAGACTTTGGAAAAAATAGCAAAAGAAAATAATGCTTCATTTTTTGCGTACAAACTAGATGCCCCACGAGATATTATTGACGAGCGAGTTGCTAAACGAAGTATAGAATTAAATAAAGAAATTACACCCAAGGATAGGTTGGATTATTTTTATAAAAGACATACAGATAATGACTTTCCTAATATAACAAAAACACTTAATTCTGCATACCAGAAACCTAAGGAAATGGCAGATGAAATTTTAAATGACCTTTGCATTTTAAATGAAAATAAAGAAATAAATCAAGAACTACAAAATAATTTTAAACTTAAGTAAATTATCTTATTTAAGCCTTATTTTCTATTAAAAATGTTCCAACATCGCCCCAGACAGTCAGCAATTTAAAAAACCTCACTTTAGTGCAGGTTTTTTAAATTGCTGCCAGAAGAAAGCAAACTTCTTTGCTTTCGCCTTGGACGAGAAGACCTTTTCCATGTGAGCGTACTCGCGAATGGAAAAGGTGTACTGAACCTGTAAGGTTCGAGAAGTGTACTCACGGTCCAGGTCTGGCAGCCAAGTCGTGATAGGTTATTGCACATGAGACGCGTAGAAGTCTATTATTTTATCTATCAGTGATATAATGTAAATATGAAAAAATTTGCTCATAAAATTATTACAATAGAAATTGATAATCATGTTGATGATTTTGTTCTTTATGAATATTTTGATAAAAACAATATAGAATATGATAATCCTAATGATGATAGGTCGACTAAAGACATCTATATAAATCACAAAATAGATTCCTTTGGAAGGAATGGATGGGAATTAGTAAGCGTAATAGAAAAAAAAGACGGAGCAACTTTTTATTTTAAAAAGGAAATTGAATAAAAATATGGAAATAATAGAAATATTAAAGTGGCCAATAATTGTACTTATAGTTATTTTTGTTTTTAGAAAAGTAATAAGAGAATTAATTCTAAATATAGCTGACTTTTCGATTACGAAAGATGGTCTTTCGGCAAGAATAAATAGACCTAAGGAAGAATCTTTATCAGAGAAAAAATCTAAAGTAAAATTAGAAATAATAAATAATAAATATCAATCAAAAGAAAAAAGTGGGGAAATAACTTTTGATTATTCTAATAACAATGGAATATATACTATTGGAGAAAATGAGTATATTTTTGATACTCAATGGTCAAAAGCTAGTAAAGAATTTATACATTTTTATAATGATCAGCCTAGTATAAAATCCATAAGATTAGCAAAAGATATTGACGATTTAGATAAAATAGACCCAAATAAATATGATTCTTCGTCTAGAGCAAGAACTGTAGGTATTAATCAGATAGCAATCTTTGAGAATATTAATGGAAAAATTCTTGGCATAAAGATTCTAGGAATAAAAGATGACTCCAGGGGTGATAATTCTGACCAATTACATTTTATATATAAAATTTTTAATTAATATGGAGCTCGAAGAACTTAAAAAACATATGCAAGAAATTTTTGATGAGGTATCAAACTTAATCGAAAATCAATATGTGTTTGAAGAATTAAGAATAATTTTACAACCGAATATAAATATCACAGATAATATATTTTTTGATCATTATGTTATAAACTATGCTTCATCCATGGCTAGTAGTATTAGGAGGCAAAATGATAAGAAAACAACTCGTGGTGGTTTATATATATTTTTAAATAATTTACTTATAGAAAATAAGCTAATAACTAAAGATTTTTATTTATTACCATTTAGAGACCATGGAATTGTGTCCGAAGGAGAACAATTATGGAACGAACATTATGGCGGAGAAGACTTTCTTAGTATAAAAGTTATAAATAATGATATTCTCTTACTCGACAGTACAACAGAAAGTATTAAGAATTTTGTTGATAAAAATATTGCACATAGAGATAAAAATTCTCATTTATATACCGTAAAATGGGTAGAACTAAATGATGCGATCAAAACTCTTGAAAAGCTAACTATTAAATACTACACATTAGTTGTTTCAACGGGAAGTCATATGGAAACTTTACTTGCTGGAAATTTGGGTGATTGGCAAAAAATATTTAGAGAACCTTGGGTTAGATAAAAAAACAAGGGTGTACGAGACACGTCGTTTTGGTATAATAAAATAGTTAAAAATAACATTATGGGGTAAAGAGTCACTTGGTTCTAGCTCGAGAATGCCAGCAATTTAAAAAACCTCACTTTAATGCAGTTTTTTTTAAATACTGCCAGAAGCAAATGAAATGCTTCATTTGCTTCTGGCAGCACCTATTTTTAAGATATATTTTATATCTAATTTTTAATACCTGTCTATCACTTTGGAACTTTGCTATAATAAAAATATGAAAATTTTATTTATTGCAGATATTCATTCTGGTAAAGACGCAAACTATCTTGAGTGCGGAGGAAAAGATTATGTAAATACCTTTGGATCTCAATTTGAACAATATTTAGATAAAATTCATTTACTTGAAAAGGAACATAATTTAACTATTAATCTAGGAGATTTAATCTATAATACTGACCACGAAGATGATTTACTTTTATTTAAAAAAGAAGAAAAATTATTAGAGGGAGATGTACCACTTGCTCATGTTTTAGGGAACCACGATTTTCGTTACTTATTTAAAAATCAACTTTCTAAAACAATTAATAAGGAAAATACGTATTATTCTTTTGATTTAGGAAATTATCATCACATAGTATTAGATAGTTTTCAGGGTTCAAAAATATTACCAGGAAATATTAGTCACGGACAGATATTATGGCTAAAAGAAGATTTAGAAAAAACAAATCTTTCAACTCTTGTATATACTCACTATCCTATTGATAATCAACTTCTTGATAATAATTACTATTTTAAAAATGAACCAGAAAAAGCATTTTGTCAAAATAAGGAGGAAATCAGGGGTATACTAGAATCTTCTAAGAAAGTTTTGGCGGTTTTTTGCGGGCATCTACATTTTTACAATCAAGAAAAAATTAATGGCATTTTATATACTACAGTTCCTTCTTTTACTGAAAACGATGGGTACGGTAAACCCAAAGCAGAATGTTTAAGTCTGGATTTAGAAAATAATAAAATAAATATCTTAATAAAAAAGCTTAATTAAGATAAATACTTATTCGCTAAATAAGTTCCAATAGCGACCCAAGATGGGCAGCATCAATTTTAATCCATATTTTATATGGTAAATTTTCTTTACCTGTCTATAAATTTGGAATTTTGATACAATAAAAGAATGATTAATCAACAACTAATTGATTTTGTTAAGCAATCATTATTAAAAGGTGATGATAAAGAAAAAATAACTAATGAACTTTTGTCTACGGGGTGGAGGTTATCAGATATAGAAGAATGTTTTAATTATACTACGCCTTTTATAAATAAATATTCTTTAACTAGAAAAATAATTTTATCAATAGTAGTAATATTTTTATTTGCAGGGGGAATATTTGCTTATTATTTTAAAAACAATATTTCTCAAACTAAAGATAAAGTTGAAGATAGTACTGTTGTAATAAGTCCGATAAACCAAGCGCAAAATTTACAACCTAATACTAAAGAAACAGTTAGTGTTATACAACCTAAAATAAATCAAAAAAATAATGCACCTATAATATTCCCCAAAATAGTAATTCCAGTAAAAAATAATACAGTCACCAAGGCCTCAAATACCACTAATTCTTCGTTATCAATAAAATCAGCCCCAGTAAATAATAGTGTTTATGCTATTTCATTAAATCTTTCTTCTGGTAGCGAGATTTCTGATAAAGGGTATTCAGGACTTAAATTTAGTAAAATTATTGTCACAAAAGATAACCTAACTACAACTGTAACAAATATTTCTACCGGAGAAGTTAAAAATATAGTAATGACACTTAATCAAAGTATAACTATTTTTAATAGTCTTTTAATTTTAAAGGCAATAACAGAAGATACAATGGGGACAGCTTCTGTTTATATTAAGAAGCAATAATTTTCTAAATAGTTAAATTAATATAATTTATTTTTTTATTTTCTGTTAAAAAGGTTCCGACGTCAACCCATATGGCCAGCATTTTAAAAAACCTCACTTTAGTGTAGGTTTTTTAAAATGCTGCCAAAAGCAAATGAACTGCTTCATTTGCGTCCTGGACGAGAAACGCTTTTCCGTGTGAGTGTACTCGCGAACGGAAAAGCTATACTGAATCTGCGATTAATCTAAATCGCCTACGGGGTAGGGTTTGAGAAATGTACTCGTGATCCATTTCTGGCAGTAATTGACATTATATAAAATATATGTTATTCTGAAAAAGAATTTAAAATATACAACCATGACAACAGTTAGACAGATTATAAAGAATAACTCAAAACAGTTATATTCTTTATTGAATGGGTATATGACCCCGATGCCCACACAGGTTTGCACTTGTGGAAAACCTATCATTTTATTAATAAAAGAAAAAGTTTTACTTGTAGTAGGTGCAAAAGCAGGTGGTATCTTGTAGTGAAAATTGTTGATAAAAAACCAATTAAGTGATGGTTAATATTTAATCATCGAAAAATGCTAAACATAATCAAGTTTAGCATTTTTTATTTGTTAAATAAGTTCCAACTTCGTCCCAGACGTATAACTAGGATTTTTAACTATTTAATATAAATGTGATATATTCATTTGTATGCCCAACAGAAAAAAAATAATTTTTATAATTATATTATTTACACTAATATATATACCATCATTAGCTCTTGCTGCGAATACAGAAGTGATTAAAAAAACAAAAGTTGTATATCTTACCTTTGATGCAGATATGACACCTTATATGAAAAAGAAACTAGATGATGGAAAAGTCTCATCTTGGTATAGTAAAAGTCTAGTTACTTATTTAGAAAATGAAAAAATACCATCAACTATTTTTATAACTGGAATGTTTGCTGAGATGTATCCTGATTTAATTAAAGAAATGGCAAATTATCCAACAATTGAAATAGCCAATCATACATATGATCATTCAGGATTTGAAAGCCCGTGCTATGGATTAAAAATTATTAAAACCGATGATGAGAAAACTCAAGAAATAGAAAAAACTCAAGAAATATTAAAAAATATGACGGGTAAAATACCAAAATATTTTCGTTATCCTGGTTTGTGCAGAAATAAAAATGATGATGTGTTAGTAAGTAAGCTTGGACTTCTAATATCCAATAATGGGCTTACTTCTGGAGATGCATTTAATAAAAATTCAAAAAATATAACTAAAACTGTAATTAATAATATACATGATGGTTCAGTAGTAATAATGCACCTAGGAGGACCAAATGCTCCAGCTATAGATGTTTCTATTAAAGAAATAGTGTCTAAATTAAAAAAAGAAAATTATGTTTTTAAAGTTTTAAGTTAAAATAAATTAATTTAATTAATATTTCCTATTAAAAAGGTTTCAATGTTAACCCATATTGGTAGTAACGACTTTTTAAATTTGTTCTGATATAATCATTCAATGGAATTAAACCCTGAGAAAATAATCTCAACAATACATTTTAAAAACCAACCAAAATTTTCTGGTGCAGAGGTTGATAAGAATCGAGATGAAAGACGATTGTCGTCATTTTCTTCTATTGAGAATTTTTTGTTGAATGATGATTTATTTAAAGGAAAAGAAATTGAAGTTGAATTTTCCCATGAAGGTATTTCTTCATTAGTTTGTTTTATTGAAGGAGGAGAGAAAAAAATGGTTCTTAAAATTGCTGTAGATAATACCGTAACCGAAGGTAGTGAAGTATTGTTTCTAAGAACGTGGGAATCTATCGGTATCTCAACACCACATATTTACAAAGAGGGTAAATTCACAGATAGACCATTTGTTTTGATGGAATATATAGATGCACCTACTGCAGGAGAGAAGTATAAGGAAGATAAAGAAGGCAGGGAGAGTATGCATCTTGAGGCAGGGAGAATTTTACGTGAAATGCATAAGCCAGAAGCTATCGGTTTCGGTAAAGTAATAGACGGCAAAGGTGAATATGTTTCCTTTAAAGAATGGATTGATACTCTAGATATGAGTAATAGAGTAAAATATATAGAAGAAAATAATTTATTAACTTTAGAGCATGGAACATTCTCTCAAGCTAGAAATATTCTAGTTGATTATGTAGGTGACAGTAATAAAAGTAGTTATTGTCATTTTGACTATAGTGCTGGGCATCTTTTTGCCACAGAGCCTCTAACAGTCTTTGATCCGAATCCGCTTTTTAATAATGGATATATAGATTTGGGACGTACTTTAGTAAATTATATAGCCGCTAGTGGAACATATCCTAAAAAGCTTGTGGAGGGTTATTTTGAAGAAGGTGGATTAGATGAAAAAGTTTTACATGCTTCGATATTTATCAATATCATCTACAAGTTACCGTACCAACATCAGAAAGGAAGATTGCAAACTATACAAAACTTCCAAAATTATCTCTCTCAGAATAAATTTCTCTAAATACAGTATATTTTCTATATCTGTCTATCACTTTGGAATTTTGGTACAATCAGAAAATGAAAAAATTAAAATTTACACCTCAACTCTCAGATGAAATACTTTCTGGAAAAAAGACATCCACATGGAGACTTTTTGATGATAAAGATTTAACTATAGGGGATGGATTAATTTTTATTAATAAAGAAACACTTGAAGAATTTGGTGAAGCAATTATCACTTTTCTAAAAATAAAGACCTTAGGTACCTTAACTGATGATGATTGGATTGGACATGCTAAATATTCTTCCAAGGAAGAAATGTATCAAAGTTTTAAAAAATACTATGGGGATAGAGTAAACGAAGATTCGGAAGTAAAGATTCTCACTTTTAACTTTAAAAAGAAGATTTAACTCTTATCTTTAATCAAATAAGTTCCAAAATTAATACAGACAGTAGGATAGGTTTTTTAACTATTATTTTGATATAATTAGCGAATGGCAAAATATAATAAACTAGTAAGAGATAAAATACCAGAAATGCTAGATAATAAAGGTATTTCGTATGAAAAAAGAATAGCTTCAGATGATGAATATAAAATAGAACTAATTAAAAAACTAGACGAAGAAGTAAAAGAATTTTTAGAGGAAAATATTACAGAAGAGTTGGCTGATATTATAGAAGTAGTTGAAGCATTAAAAAGATTACCTGAGTATCGTGATGTAGAAGAAGTTCGTATTCAGAAATTAAAAGACAGGGGAGGATTTGATAAAAAGATAATACTTAAAGGTGAAAAATGATATATCTAGAAAAACCAGAAAATTTTAATCCTAAATTTGAAGTTGTAAGTTGCTTTTTTGAGCAAGAAGGAAAGTTTCTGCTGCTCCATCGTTTAGATTCAAAACCACAAGGAAATACTTGGGGTGTTCCAGCAGGGAAGATTGAGAAAGATGAAAGCCCTATCGATGCTGTTTGTAGAGAGATTACGGAGGAGACAGGATATAATAATTTTAAGATATTACCTGAATTGACTCATACTATTTTTGTTAAATATTCTGATTATGATTTCATCTATTATATTTATGGTTTAGCTATTAATAAAGATTACTCAATTAAACTAGAAACTGGTGCTCATAAAGGATTTAGGTGGGTCAATAAAGAAGAAGCTTTAAAAATGAATTTAATTCAAGATTTAGATGCTTGCATTGACCTTTATTTTAAATAGAATATTTTTTATTTAAAATAAGTTCTTATATAGGCTCATCAAAAAACAGAAATTATTTTAAGTTATATATTGTATGTCTACCTTCCTCGCTGTCTATAGCTTTGGAACTTTGATATAATCAAATTATGAAAAAAATTGGACAAGGATGGCAGTATACAGTTTATGATTTAGGGAATGGAAAGGTATTGAAAAAGTTTCATTCCTGGCCAAAGGCTTATGTAGTGATTTTTAAAGAAATTTTTCCATTCAAAAATGATTCATTTTTTGAGATACCTTCATTTATCAATGACATGAAAAGAAAAATGAATGACTCTTTGAGAATAATTAAAAATAAAAATATACCAAATGAATGGATGGCAAATCCTCGCTTTGTTGATAAGTACAACTTTGAGCAAGATAAAGTTAGTCCTCTTCATGATGTATTTGAAAAATTAAACACTGAGGAATCAAAAGAAGTAATTAATCAATTTATAAATTTTAATAAAAAGATTTTAGAAATTGGTGTAATAGATAAAAGTTTTAATATCACTAAGAATTATGGAATTAACGATAGTGGATATATTGTATTGATTGATATCGGTGAACTTTATGATAGTAAAGAATTAATTGATAAGCAGTTCCGAGATAGAGTCTGGGATAAGAGTTATGTATCAGGGAATATAAAGAACACTGAAGTTAGAGATTACTTCATTAAAGAAATGGACAGAAACTTTTATAAAGAATAAACTATATGCTTACTTTTTCTGAACGTGTTATTAAAATCGCTCTTGCAATTCCTCCTGGTAGAGTGACTACCTATGGGCGTATTGCTCGTGCGGCAGGAGCAGGGCCTATGGCATCTCAGAGTATCACTACTATTTTAGGTAAAGCTTATATGTCTGGTATAAAAAATATTCCTTTTCATAGGATAGTATATGCCGATGGAAAAGTATGGCTAAATGATGAGTATGGTAAAAAAAGATTAGCATTATACAAAAAAGAAGGCATTAAGCTCGATAAGAATAACAGAATTATTAATTTTAGAGATGTTTTGTTTGAGTTTAAATAAATTTGATATAATAACTATATGAAAAATAATAAAATATGGTTTGTTCGTAAAACATATGGATATGGGTGGACTCCAGCTACTTGGGAAGGTTGGCTTGTCCTACTTATATGGCTTATTATTTTCATTCCTATAACCTTAATGGTTAAATATGATTTGATTTTAAGTATAATAGGAATTTTTGTTGCTACTGGTTTATTGATTTATGTTTGTTATAAAAAAGGAGAGAAGCCTCGTTGGCAATGGGATAGAGAAGAAGACATTAATAATTAATTGTTAAAATATTATATATGAAAACAATCAGAATTATACTTCTCATTTTAATAATCATAGGGCTAGCTCTTTTGGCGACACAAAAGATTTGGGTGCCTAAATTAGTTGATAGAATTATTTCATCTGAAAATAAATCCAATGTAATACAGATAGATGATAAATCTACTATGATTCCACCTCAAGCAAATATTTCTCTTGTAGATGGTAGACAATGCTATACTTATAGTCACGAAGCAACTACAACCGAGCCTTATAAGGTCAGTGAATTTATAGATATAACCATTAAAGGCGAATCTGTAATTGGAACTAAAAAGGGGACACAGAGCGGTCCGGATCTTACAAATGGCTACACAGGAAGTATCGTAGGAACTTTAAACAAAGATACTATCACATCAGTACTTTCATATACAGTAGAAGGGTCGAAAGGTAAAGAGAAAGAAATATATAAAACAAATAAAACTGGTATTGAAAAGTTACGATACCCACTTATTGAAGAAAAAGGAGTATTGATACCAGATATGACTAAAGAATTTAAGATAATGAATTATTCTCGGGTTGGTTGTACTTCCTCAAACTAAGCCCTGATTATATTTTTATTAATTTAAACTTATATGATTGGTCTATAAATATGGTAATATATAATCATGGAAAAAAACGAACATTTTTTGGGCTGGGATGCACTTATTCGTATTGTCATAATGGGGGTTTTAATTTTTCTTTGTTGGAAAGTTCTTCCTATTATGCCAGTTGTTTTGGTTTCATTGGCTTTAACAGCCGCTTTTTATCCTACTGTAATTAAAGTTCAGAAAAAGACAAAGATACCTATGATTATTTGTATTTTTTTGATTTTAGTCATACCTATCGTTCCTTTTGTTGTTTTAGGTTTTATTTTCATTCCTCGTATTATAAAAGAACTACCTGTTTTGCTGGGTAGTATAAATAATGTTGTAGGCCACTCTTCTTTCCTTTCTTCATTTTTGAAAGATTTTAATATTGTTACATATTTGAAAACTCATCTAGACTATACAACTGCCACTGTAAACATAACTTTTATAATTGTTTCCATAATCACAACTATAATTCTGACTTTTTTCCTTATGTACGATATGAAAAGATTATCAGAATTGTTTTTGAATAATTTACCATTAAAAGAAAAAGATAGTGTAAAAGAATTGATAGAAGAAATAGCAGTAGTAACAGGTAAATATATAAGAGGTAATGTTATCATCTCTATAATATGTGGTGTCGTTGTTTATACTGGACTTACTATTTTGGGTGTTCCTTTTGCTTTGCCTCTAGCTTTATTTGCAGCAATCTTTGATCTTCTTCCTCTTGTTGGTCAGACTATTGGAGCGATACCAGCTGTTATTATTGGCTTTGGTGTATCACCAATTGTAGGTATTTTAGTTGTCATTTTACATTTCCTTTATCAGCAAATTGAGAATAATATAATATCTCCATTGATTTACAACAAGGCTCTTGATCTTTATCCTTCAGTTGTTTTTCTATCTGTCTTGATTGGAGCAAGCCTCTTTGGTATCTTAGGAGCATTTTTGTCTCTTCCTGTTGCTGCTAGTATTCCCGCGGTAATTAATTATCGAAAAGATTATAAAATTAGACATTGTGCTTAATAATTTAAATTTTTTTTAAAATGAATAAAATAAGAAATCCTATCACCCACGTAGAGTTGAGCGACTCGATGAGTAACAATAAATTAAATTGGTTGAGGGCTGCAGTTTTGGGAGCCAATGATGGCATCGTTTCTGTCTCTGCAGTCATTGTCGGAGTCGCTGGAGCTTCTAATTCTAAGAGTTTTATATTGACGGCTGGTGTAGCTAGTCTAGTTGCTGGGGCTCTTTCTATGGCTGTAGGAGAGTATATATCTGTAAGTACACAAAGAGATATAGAGAAATCATTACTTGAAAAAGAACGAATAGAGCTTGCTACGGTTCCAGATGAAGAGCTCGAAGAACTTACAGGTATATATGAGAAAAAAGGTTTATCTAGAACTACAGCTGAAATAGTAGCAAAGGAGTTAACAGCTCATGATGCCTTTAGTGCACATGTCGAAGCAGAACTCGGTATAGATCCAAATAATCTAACTAAACCTTTAAATGCGGCTTATGCTTCAGGACTAGCTTTCTTTTCTGGAGCTATCATTCCTATCATTTTAATAATAATTTCACCTGTAGCTTACTGTGTACCTGTTACATTTATATCTGTCGTTCTAGCTCTTATTGCTACTGGTATACTAAGTGCCCATGCAGGAGGCTCTAGTAAGTCTAAAGCAGTAGTGCGTGTAGTCATCGGTGGATTGATAGCCATGATAGTTACTTTTGGTATAGGCAAGCTATTTGGAGTTGCTGGTATATAAAATATCATTGTTTGAATAATATCAACTATTTGTTAATATAAAGGTATGATAAATATAAATTCAACAGTACCTGATTTTGAGTTAGATTCATATCAGGATAATAATATTAAAAAAATTAAGCTTTCAGATTATAAAGGCAAGTGGGTAGTTCTCATTTTTTATCCAGCTGATTTCACTTTTGTTTGTCCTACTGAGTTAGAAGATGCAGCGACATACTATGAAGAAGTAAAAGCATTAGGAGGGGAGATTATGAGTATCAGTACAGATACCGCTTTTTCTCATAAAGCTTGGCATGATGAATCACCCGCAATAAGTAAGATAAATTATCCTATGTTGGCAGATCCTACAGGTAAAGTCTCAATGATGTTCGGAACATATATAGAGGAAGAGGGTCTATCTTTAAGAGGCACCTTTATAATTGATCCTGATGGAGTTCTAAAAACAATTGAGATCCATGATAATAATATAGGACGAAGTGCAAAAGAGATGGTTCGCAAACTTGAAGCCGCTAAATTTGTCAGAGAGCATGATGGAAATGTTTGTCCTGCGAGTTGGGAACCTGGTAAGGATGTCTTAACTCCAGGTATCGATCTTATAGGTAAGATATAGAATACATTCTTAACTTTGCTAAATGAAAAACCGACCAATTGGTCGGTTTTTCATTTAGCAAAGTTACTTCTTTTTAGCCGTCTTTTTTGCTTTTTTCTTTTGAGGCATAAAGTATATTTAGATTTAATTAGTATTAAAATCGACCTTCTTAATTCTATCTGTCTCTGTATATTATACACCTACAAAAATTTCATGAGAAGAACTTATGCACTTTAAATATTTAAATTAACTTGCCTGGGACCGTCTACTTGGAGACGATGTAGTTGTTTGAGTTTGGGTCTTAGCTAAAACTTGTGCTTTTTGGTTAGCTAAGGCTTTTGCTTTTTGTAAGGCTAAAGCTTTAGTTGCAGCTTGTTGTTTTACTAATAATGCTGCTTGCTCTTTTGCTAAGTCTATTTGCTGTTGATTATATAAAGCTTGATTAGAATCATTTTGTGCTTGAGATGCCGCTAATTCTTGTTGTGCCTTTAACGCTTCTTGCTGTGCTGTTATCTGAGCTAATTTATTTTGTTCTAGTTTTATAGCTTTTTCTTGATTTGCAACCAAAACGGCATTTTCTTTTTTGACTTTATTTTGATATGCAGAAGAACCTTGAGCAAAAACTAAGCCTATTAATCCAAAAGTTATTATTACATTTTTAAGGTCTTTTATCATATCTAATTAAAATTCTTCTTATTATAAAATAGTTGGTCTAACCAATTTTTTGCCACATATGAGTATCACTTTTCCTTATACTACATTCTGCGCACTTAAAATCCATAGGAAGTGTTTCCCATTTTGTACCTGGAGGTATTCCTCTTGCAGGATCTCCTTTTGCTTCGTCATATATCCATCCACATTCTAAACATACATATTGTGCCATAATTATTTATTGTCCATTATTTCTAATGACGAAATTATATAATATAATTATGAAAACTAGATGAATATAAATATGCTTTATATCTATATACTAGATAGGGTTACAGTAAAGATTGTTCCTTTATCTATTTGACTATTTACTTCAATTTGACCATGATGTTCATCGATGATCTCCTTAACGATAGAGAGTCCTAATCCTGTACTTGAAGAATTCTGAGTTCTAGAATTATCTGCTTTATAGAATCTTTCAAATATTTGATCCATATCTTCTTTCTTTATTCCTATACCTGTATCTTCAATGGAAAGGATTATTTTATTATTTTTCTTTTTAAGAGAAATTATTATTTTTCCTCCTTGTTTGTTGTAGTCAACAGCATTTTTAAGTAAATTTATAATTAGACGAGTTAAGTCTTCTTTTTCTCCTTCTAATATCAAATTATCTTCGATATTATCTTCTATTTTTATATTTTTTACATCCGCATATGCTCTCATTATTTCTATTTGTTTCTTGCATATTCCTCCTAGGTTTACCTGTGTATTTGATTTAACTTTCTTTTTGTTATTGCTAGCTAGAAATAACAAATCATTAGATAGGGTAGTCAATCTATCAACTTCTTCGAGAGATTCTTTTATATACTTTGTATAATCATCTTTAGATCTATCACTTCTTAATATAACTTCTCCACCTGCTTTCATAACAGAGAGTGGAGTCCTTAATTCATGAGCAGCATCTGCCACAAATCTTGATTGCTTCTTGTATGCTTCTTCCAAGGGTTTGAGTGTTCTTTTTGAAGAAAGATAAGCTACAAGTAAAGTTATTATTAGTATAACAGCATCAGACGTAAGAAGAATATTTAGAAGATTATCTTGCATTTCTTTTGCGCTGCTCTCTTTAATTTTAATACCATTTATCTGCTGATTAATTTTCTCAGCTCTTTCATTGTCTCCAGTCTTTATACTATTTGTGAATAACCCATATACCATAAGGTTGAAAATAGCTAAAACTATAAAAACACCAGTTGTATAGTAAATGGTTAAAAGGATAACAGCTTTCTTAAAGTTACTTTGTTCTGAAGGTGTATCCCACCCCTCGAATTGTTTGGATATATTTTTCATTTGTATCTTTTAATTTCTTTCTAAGTTGTTTAATATAAACATCTGTTATGTTGCTAAAAGCACTATAAGCGAAATCCCAGCAATGTTCAAGTAGTTGTTCTCTTGTTATGACACTACCAGCATTCATCATCAAGTATTCTAAGATAGCATACTCTTTAAGGGTTAAAGATATTATTACTCCTTTTTTAGTTACGGTGTGCTTACTGTTGTCGAGTACTATATCTTTTACTTCTAGTTTAGTTAATATTTTTTCTTGAGGTCGACGAAGTAAGGCTCTAACTCTAGCAAGTAATTCTTTCATGTCGTATGGTTTGACTAGATAATCATCAGCCCCACTATCTAGACCTATAATTTTATCTTCCACCTCTCCTTTAGCCGTGATCATTATTATAGGTATATTTATATTGTCATCTCTTAAACTTTTACAAACAGAAACCCCATCTTTTTTGGGTAGCATTATATCTAAAATTACTAAGTCGTGGTTCTTCGATCTAGCTTGTCTTTCGCCTACTTCTCCATCGAGAGCCACATCTACAGCATAACCCTCTTCTGTTAGCATCTGCTTTGTATATTTAGCTAATTTTTCATTATCTTCTACTATTAGGATTCTCATAATTATATTATATATCTATTCATGGATTATTCATCTATTTCTTGTACTATATAAAACATGATAGAAGAATTTGAATACAATGGCAAGGCAATGGGTACTGAGTATTCTATTGCAATTGTTTGTAAAAACAAAGAACTTGCTTACAAAATGCACGAAATAGGCAAGAATGATATAGAGGAATATGAATCAATATTCTCTAGATTTTTATCTAATAGTGAACTTTCTATATTAAATAAAAAGAAAAGCATGATAGTTTCTCCTATATTTCTTAGAGTGACTCTAAAAGCTTATCAATTATTTAATAAAACGAAAGGGATATTCAATCCTCTTGTATCTATTTCAAGACTAGGCTATGATAAAAACTTTTCTGAACTAGAAGATAATAAAAATATAAAAGATGATGAGCCATATGACATAGATTTCTCTTCAGTTTTAATTGATAAAAATAAATCATATATTCAATTGGGTGAAGGACAGAATCTTGACTACGGTGGATTTCTAAAAGGGTATTTAGCAGAAGTTATAGCCGAAAAGATAAAATCATATTCATCTGACATCAAAGGGGTTATAGTAAATATAGGAGGGGATATTCATACAAAAGGTTTAGATAAGAATGGAGATAGATTTGTATTTAGTATTTATAATCCGATTTTAAAAAATGAAGATATAGTAGTGACTTTATACAATCAAAGTTTGGCTACTAGTGGAAGTTATAAAAGATCATGGTTTAATTTTAGTAAAAAAATACATCATATTTTAGATACATCTGGATCTAGTAATCCAGAAGGTGATATAATTTCTGCTAGTGTGATTCATAAAGATGGTAGCTTTTCAGAGGCTTACACTAAAGTTTTTTTTAATGTTGAACATAAAAAAGCATTACTATTGCTAGAAGAAGATAATCTTGGCTTTATAATAATTAAGAATAATGGAGAGGTAATTAAAAGCAATACAATTTAACGTAATAAAAAAAACATATGAAAAAATATTTTAATATAATCAAATACACACAAGAAACATTATTAGTCATTTCAGTCTTGATTTTGATGTTTCTTCCTTTGCTTATCGTTTTTTATCCAAACATTATAAATTCAAATGTAATATTGAATCTTTATCTTGTTTCACACATCTTTTTATTCTTTGTGATGATAATAAGACCACTAGCGGATATTTTTACAAAAGTTAAATGGTTGAGGCCTCTAGTTATTCTAAGAAAGGGGACAGGAGTTATATCTGCTTCTATTATAGTATCTTTTATATTATCCAAGCTTATGATTGATCCATCGGGGTATATAGCGGCTTTTGGTACTTATAAATATTGGTCTATGACAAACTATGCTTTATTGGCACACTTGGCAGATATATCTGCTGTAATTCTTATAATCACTTCTAATAATTTATCTAAAAGAATATTTGGAACTTGGTGGAAAAAAATTCAACAATTATCGTATGTTTACTTTTATGCCAGTGTTTTGTATGTGTATCTTTCTTATCGAAATATAGATCTATTGTATGCATTGATTATAATTACTTTGGTAACTTATGTAGCTTCTGTTAGAAATAAAAAAAGATTAATGCAGAGTTCTATGCCTATATCTACTCCACCTTTTACTTCTCAAGTGCAGTTAAATATTAATCCAGTATCAGATAAAAGAAAATTATTAAAAAATATATGAATATAAAAAAAATTACAGGTAAAATAATAAAAATAACTGATTTATCTAAAACTGCCAAGGAGATAAGTATTGATTTATCAGAACCTTTGGAATTTATTCCGGGGAGTTTTGTGAATGTTTTCTTTAATGTAAATGGTGAAAAAGTTAGGCGTGCATACTCGATATCTTCAACGTCAAAGAATAATGAAAATATCTCTTTGAGTATTCGATTGAGTCCTACTGGGGCTATCACTCCTATGTTCTGGGAGAAAGATATGACAGGTGAGTATATAGAACTTATGGGACCCCTTGGTTTAAATACTGTAGATAAAATGAATCAAAATAAAGTATATTTATTTGCATTTGGTATTGGTATTGGGGTAGTCAAATCTATAGCTGATTATTTTACTGAAATAAGAAATGTTGACAGTTTGACTATTATTTCTGGAAGTAGATGTGAAGATGAAATTCTTTATAATGATTATTTTAAAGAAATATTAGATAAACATAAAAATGTTTTATATTCGAATGTAGTTTCTAAGGGAGATTTAGAATCAAAAATTCAGGTTGGGCATATACAAGATTTTATAAGTGATTTTGACTTCAATGATTCTGATGTTTATGTCTGTGGACAAGAAAAGGCTTGTAATGATCTTGTGTTAAAAGTTAATTCACTCAATCACTCAAATTGTAATTTCTTTGTAGAAGGATTTCATTAAATAAAAAAACACTGATTAATTTGATCAGTGTTTTTTTATTTAAGATCAAACATTTCCTTATCTTTTTTGAATATATATAAAGATATGTGATAGATAGAGTAGGTGATGAAGAATGCAGCTAAGACATCAATAGAATAATGGTAATGTCCGAGTAAAACAACTGTTCCCATAAATAATGAATCCAATATAAATAAATATCTTAATGGTTTGTAATTCCAGAATATTAAAGCCATTAGAAATGGAATACCTGTATGTCCAGAGAAGAAGAGGTCTCCACCAAATGTGAATTTGCTAATAAAATTTGTCGCACCTGTTACCGCTTGTGTTGGGAAAGGACCTAGATGAGTTAAGCTTATAAATACAGAACGTATAATAGTAAATAGAGCTATATTCTTTGTGATAAAAGGAAGTTTTTTAGGGTTATATAGAGATATTATTAATACAATTGTAAATAATAATATTGGCCCGTAAATAAAAAATAGGTCTACATCAAATACTCTAATGTTGCTTAAGACAATATCTGTAACAGGGAGGCTGGCACTTTCAGTCGCATAATTACCAGCTCTGAAATTTATATAAAGACTCACCAAAAGAAATATAGCTGAAACAAGTAAAGATTGTATAAAATCTTTACTTCGTAATAAATCTCTCCATTTTTGTTTCCATATCTTCATATAATAATGAGTAACAATATAATACTACGAAGAAATTTTATAATCAATTAATTACAAATAATAAAAGGGGCTGACGAAGTTATCATCAGTCCCTTTATTATAATTTAGAAGTTTACTTCTTTTGGTAGAAGTTCACTTATAGTTCCTCTTCCTGTTGTTTGGCTTTTGATTCCAAATACAAGAATTTTTAAATACGCTTTCAGTCCCCATTTTCGAAGATATTTCATGCCATTATAAAAGGCAAAGAAAATCATTTTTTGTGGTTCTTGAAGTAGGGATCTGGAATTACCGTTTATTCCACCATGTCCAACGAAGACGTCCATGATAATAGCTATCTTTTCAGATCCATACTTTTTGACAACTCTACGAACAAGATCCGTATCTTCAAATTGTCTAAAGTTATAGTTTTCATTGAATCCACCAAACTCTTTAATAAATTCAGTTTTTGCTGCGAAACAAAATCCACACAAATGATGATCAGTCATTTTTCTTTGACCTCTCATTTTTTCTTCAAGCCAGATAGAAAAATTCTTCAGACGATTAATTTCTTTTGGCTCATAGGAATTAAGTTTTGGTGCCTGTTTTGCGTACTGATAACTCCACAAAGTGGAATTGTTCGCAATAGGACCGACTAGACCATAGTTTTCTGGTTCATCTAATGTTTTAACTAACTTCTTTATACTTCCAGGAGGGAAGTATAAGTCGTCGTTTGTTACAAGGATGTATTTTGTTCTAACCATCCTTATGCCCTTATTATAGCTTTTTGAAAAGCCAAGGTTCTCTTCATTCCTTACGAACTTAACAAAAGCAAACACCTCAAGAAGTTTATAGAGGTATTTATTAAATAGGTTCATAGTTTCTGTTCTTAAGGGTGAACAATCATCGATAATGATTATTCCTATATCCTTAATTCCGCTGTCTCTGCCAATCTCATTTTTACTTCCGTTTAAAAGTAGGGATGGGAAGAATAGTTTGTCTAATATTTCCAAAACCTCTGTACTTTTGTTGTACATCGAGGTAACAATAGTAGTTTTACCAGCCATATTTGTGTGTACTTAAAGTTTTAAAAATCAAAAAATATCAACTATATAGTAGCACATTTTATACAAAAAGTCAATGGATGTAATAATTAAATTAAATATAAAATTAATTAGCCAGTAGAATTTTCTACTGGCTAATAAAATGCAAATTAGTGAAAGTTATTTTTTAAATTTCCATTCTGGATGATTTTTCGAGATCCACTTTCTTTGATCAAGCCGCTCCTTCTTTCCATCATATATGACTAAAATTAGCCAAAATAATAAAAGTAAAAATCCGATTACAATTTTCATTAGGTTTCCATACAATATATATATTGGGATTGTACTCAATATAAAATAAGTAAAGAATGGAACAATCGCGAATGCATGAAATTTATCCATAACTTGCTTCGGTGTCGAGATCAAAAAATAAATAATTGATGATAAAGTAGAAATACAAATTAAAATATAATGAAAGGTGATATTTTCCATCCAATCTGTAGGAATAAATTTTTGCTGTTGGATCATCCAGGCAGCAATTACTAAGAATCCTGTTAGTGCTGCATCTCCCAAGCTTGCAGAGAAAGCGACGTTGTAGGCTTTTCCTTCAAAAACCCATCGTCCAATGAGCAAGAGTAGGTATCCAAATACAAAAATTAATGCATACACATAGAGTGGATAAGCACTAAGAAAATAATGACTTCCGAATAAGCTTTTCATAATCTTTTGGTTTTAAATTTAACAAATTTTAAGTAACAAATATAACAACTATTACTTTAAACGATAGCACATTTTATACAAAAAGTCAAGGAGCTATAAAAATTCAATTATTTTAAATTTTCTACAAAATTTTCAATTGCTTCTGACATTTCTTTGACAGCATTATGGTGGATATCGTGATCAAAATTGGGAATTTCAACAAATTTAGAATTCTTTATTTTTTTTGAGAATGCCAACGCATTTTCTATAGGGACTAAAGAGTCTTTTTTTCCGTGTATGATAAGTGTTGGAACATCTATTTTTTCTAGTTCGTACTCTCGTCCGGGAAGAAAGGATTGTCTTATCGTATAAAATTGTGATCGTAATCCTGTATTTTTCGTATCTGCAAAATTTCGTTCAATACTCCAATCTGAGTTTTTAATCTTACTGTAATCTACATGACCTCGAGGTTTAGGATTAAAGGGTAATAAACTAAGAATGTTTGTTATTATTTTTAGAATTGGTCGGCCTATTTTTAATATTAATGCATCTTCTTTGTAATCTTCCGTAGAGGTGAAGATAAGAGCGATGACGGTTTCCCTATATTGTTTTAGGTACTCTCTTGCTATTAATGTACCAAATGAGCTACTAAGTAAAACAAATTTTGAAATATTCAGATAGGTTATTAATTCATGAAAGTCTTCAACAAAATTTGTTATTTCATAATCTTCGTAATTTGGATACTTTTTTGACATTCCGTGACCTCGTATATCATAAGTTAAAATATTATATTTATTTTCAAGTATTTTCTCGTAAGGCCACCATGCTGAGGAACTTCCCGAAACCCCATGGATAAAGACTATCGTAGGTCGATCTTTATTAAACTCATTTTTACGATAATATATTTTATTTTCGAAAATTGATTCAGTCATATGTTTTATAATATTGAATAATAAACTTGCTCAAGCTTTGCGACGCTATTGTTGATATCATAATCCTTACTTTTTTCTAAGCTTTTCTTTCCCATTTTCTCTCTCAGTTCACTGTCTTTTATGAGCATTAATATTTTTTCTGCTAGATCTATTGGATTTTTAGATTCAAATAGAAAACCATTTTTATCAACAAAGAATCTCGAGGCGCTCATCTCGGAATCTCCTATGATGATAGGCTTACCGCAAGACATTGCTTCTAGGACTACCATGCCTTCAAGTTCTGCAAGAGAGGGAAGTATGAAGATGTCACTGGCATTATAAGCGAGTATTTTATCTTCTTCGCTAACTAGACCTAAAAAAGTAATATGTTTATTTAATTTTAGATCAAAGACCATCTTTTTTAATTTTGATTCTAGATGTCCTCCACCGACGATCATTAAATGTGTATTAGGGTATTCTTTTATCACATGAGGTATAGACTTTATTAATGTATCGATAGACTTTTCAGGGAAAAGTCGCCCTACAAATAATAGTTTTGTTTTATATTCTGGTATATTAAATCTCTCGTGAAAATCACCTACGGAAACTGTTTTAAATTCTTCTGTGTTAATACCATTACTAATAACATGAGATTTTTGATCTTTCTTACTTAATTTATCTAGAAGTGTGCGAGCCATCTCTGTTGGGTATATAAGTGACTCAGCTTTATCGTAAGTCCAAGATAGATATTTATTCCAGAGATTGTTGAGTGTCGGTTGAATAACCTTAGGCATATCCATAAAAAGATTTTCAGGTTGAGAGTGAGAGTGAGCAACGATTTTAATATTTAAAGAACGAGCAGCTTTAATAGCTATGATAGAAGCAGACATTGGAAGAATGATATGAACTATATTTATATTTTCTTCCTTAAATATTTTTTTAAGTTCTTTGACAGTAGGGAAGGCGAGGTTCCATCCACATGATTTAGGTATAGGTATACTTCTGAATCTATATGCTTTTATTCCGTTGTGATAGCTATGATCTTTATGTTCTTGAGAGCGAGCAGCAATAAAAATAACATTGTGACCTTTTTCTTTTAATAATTTAGCAAAACGCAAAGTTGAAACAACTACTCCAGATTTATTATTACCTATAGGGTCGCAAATCATTGCTATGTTTAAATTATTATTTTTTTCATTCATATTATTATATATTCTTTTTTTTGAGATATTTATTAGCATATCTTAGACCTGATATAAATGCAATAAAAATGACTAGTACGAAAGCTATTTTAAGAGTCCCGGGAATTATAAGGAAAATATTCCCCAAGAAAAATCCAACAGTGATAAGAAATGCTGTCCAGATAAAGCCCCCAACTAGATTTAGTATTACATAATTTTTAAATGGTACTTTGAACATTCCAGCCACTACAAGTATAACTGCAGCGAGGCCTAGTCCCATAGTGAGCTTGGAAATAATAAGAATTTTTTGATGGAATTTAATAAATTGATTTTCTACTCTTTCTATTGTTTCTGGTGTTACTCCTACGAAGTGTCCGTATTTATAAATTGCATTTCTCGTGCCATACCTACCAAGGCAATACCATAAAATATCTGCAATAAAGTCACCAAATACCAATGCTAAATACATGGGAAAGAAACTAAATGATCCTAGCTTGTATAAGAAGCCACTTGCCATCATAACCACTGGACCTTCTAAAATAGTACCTATAAATAGCAGTATGTATTTTGAGGATTCTAACCAGATGATTATATTATGTATTAAGAGGCTCATATTTATATTAAAATTATAACATAATTTTAATTATTGTATTTAGGTTTTAATTTATCTCTATATCTACGTAAGCTATCTCTGGAAATTTTTCTTTTATTCTTTTTTCTATTTCATCTATTCGTGTACCTACAAGACGTGGGATACGATCTGTAGTTCTGAACATAAGCTTTGTAAATTCTTTAAAGCTGTTTTTTATTTTATCAAATTCTTCTTTTAAATCTCCTGCTTCATAAATCTCTTCGTATAGAGGTGTACCATTCCATTCAACAGTTGTGTATATTCTATATTTATTAATATCAATAGCTACTGATTTAAATTCTGATATATTTTCTATACAAGGGTCTGCTAGTAATAATTCAGTTATTTCTTCTGTGGTTTCTTTACTTAGAGATTTGCCTATGATGTATTGATGGTTTTTAAGAATTAATAAAACTGCCAAAAAGCCTAAGATAAGGCCAACTACTATACCTCCTATTGAATCATATATATCATTTCCTGTTAGATGCATTAATACTTGAGCTATAAATGCTACAAAAACACCAAGAACAGCAGCTCCGTCTTCATAAACAACAGCGAGAGTTACTGGGTCAGCTTCTTCGAAAATTTCTTTTGAAAGTTTTTGATTACCCTTCAATTCTTTAATAGCGATAAATAGAGTTATACTTTCAACTATTAGAGCTATAAATAAAACTGAAATAGTATAATAATTATAATTATGAGTTGTGTTAGTTATGCCATTTTTAATAAGTGAGTCTATCGAATGATAAACAGTTACTCCAGCTCCTATGAAGAGAATTCCGCAGGCTGAAATAAGAGACCAGAAAAATCTTTCGATTCCATATCCATATCCTCTTGATTCATCGGCTGGCCTCTTTGATCTCTTAAGACCGATAAGTAGCAGAGATTGATTTAAAGTGTCAGCCAAACTATGTACGCTTTCAGCAAACATCGAAGCGGATCCAGATGATATTGATACAAAAGTCTTTATAATTGTAACAAAAATGTTACCAAATAATGCTGTTATTACTGAATGATTTCCTTCTGTTTTATGATACATGGGATGGATTATATCATAAACTAGCTTAGCCTTCCATTTTTATTTTAGGCTAGTATTGATTACAATTTAGATAAACGGGAGTATAATAATGTTTATATAAATAATTTTTTAAAAATAACTTATTTTATGAAAATATATTACGGAGATGAAACCAAGAAAGCTTTGAAAAATTTCCCTTTTTCTAATCATAAAACAAATATAGACTTTATTATGTCTATAGTTTTATTGAAAAAAGTTGCTGCAATAGCAAATTATAAATCTGGAAGTTTAAATTTAGAAATCAAAGATGCCATTGTTAAATCTTGCGATACTATTTTAAATGGTGGTTACGAAAATCAATTCCTTGTATCATATTTACAAGGGGGAGCAGGTACGGCAAGTCATATGAATGTAAATGAGGTTATTGCAAATATGGCCAGTGAAATTTTAAAAGGGAAGATAAAGGTTCATCCAAACGACCACGTAAATATGAGTCAGTCGACGAATGATATAAATCCTTCAGCTCTAAAAATCTCAGTATATAATTTATTGAAAGAACTAAATATTAAATTATTGTCTCTGGTTTCTTCTCTAAATTTAAAGTCTAAAGAATTTAAAAATGTAAAAAAGCTCGGTCGTACTCATTTACAAGATGCAGTGCCGACTACAATGGGAGCAGAATTCTTAGCTTATGCTGAAAATTTAAAAAGACATATTTCTTTGATTAAGTCATCAGAAGATTTATCGAAGATTCTAAATTTAGGAGGGACTGCTATCGGTAACTCTATAAATGCAAATAATTTGTATATAAAAGAAGTATACAAGGAATTAAATAATGAGACTAAGACTAAGTTTACCAAAGCAAATAATTTAATGTCTAAGACAAGTAGTCAGGTAGATTTTTTAATTATATCTCAGACTATAACATCACTGTGTGTAGATCTTTCAAAAATTGCCAATGATCTTCGGTTTATGTCATCAGGTCCCAATGGAGCTATCGGAGAAATAATTTTACCAGAATTACAAAAGGGTTCTTCTATAATGCCAGGTAAGGTAAATCCAGTAATGCCTGAAACTGTAAATCAATTATATTATTTAGTTTCTGGTAATAACATTTCTATAGAAAAAGCTGTTGAAAGTTCTCAAATGGAATTAGGTGTTATGCTTCCTATGGTTGTTGATAAACTTATAGAATCTATTAAAATTGCAGGAGAAGTCATTAGTCAATTTGATATATTGTGTATAAGAGGGATAAAAGTAAATAAAGAAAAATGTACATATCATCTAGAACATTCCACTGCTTATGCAACCCTTTTGGTTCCTCGTTTGGGATATGATTTAGTTTCTTCACTTGTTAAAAAATCATTAATTAGTAATAAAACACTAAGAGAAATAGTTGTAAATGAAAAATATTTAAATGAGGAAGAATTCAATAATATTATAGATTGTAAACATTTATTGGGATAAATTGTTTATATCTTGCGTATTAGATGTATAATACAAAATATGATAGACCATAGTCTTTGTGAAGATAAAACAGATAATGAATTAGTCGGTATGTCTTTGAAAGACCCCGATCATTTTCTTTGTCTATCTAAAAGATATGAAGATAAGCTTTTAAGATATATTTTAAGAATTTCAAAATTTAGCCGTGAAGATGCAGAGGATGTATTGCAAGATGTTTTTATTAAGACCTATTATAATCTAAATGGTTTTGATAAGGAGTTACAATTTTCATCTTGGATATATCGCATAGCACACAATGAAGCAGTTAGTGCTATAAGAAAAAAAGTAGTAAGACCAACAATAGCATTGGAAGTGGAAGATTTAGAAAGATTTGGAGATGTCTTTGATATGACAAAAGATATGGATAATTCATTTGATAGAAAGTATATAGATGAAGCACTTTCTAAAATAGATGAAAAATATCGTGAAGTTTTAGTGCTAAGATTTTTAGATGAAAAAGATTATATAGAGATTGCTGATATCTTGAAAAAGCCTGTAAGTACAGTAGGGAATCTGATACTGCGGGGAAAGAAAATTTTTAAAGAAGAATATGAGAAATTAGTAGTAAGTAAATAATATGGAAAACAAAAATATAAGCCAAATAGTACTAGAAAGAATAAAAGGAGAAGGTATTAAACCAATATCTAGAAATGTTTTCAATGTAAAACGTGTTTTATTTTGGCTTATGGTTGCAGCATCTCTTGTTATTTCAGCAATGGCTTTTTCTTTGATTCTATCTGCTTTGTTTAATAATGATTGGGATCTATATGGTAAATTTGGTTTTAATTTTATATTAAGAACTTTGCCTTACTTTTGGTTTGTGTCACTTATTATTTTTATAATTCTAGGAGAATATTACTATAGAAAAACCTCACTTGGTCATCGCAGGAATTTATTTATGATATTGGGAATATACCTTTTGTATACTGTTTTTTTTGGTGTTATATTTTATTTCGTAGGAATTGGTAGTTTCATAGAACAAGCCCTTTTAGATAATGCTCCTGTCTATAGTAATTTTGTTCTTAATAGACATGAAGTTTGGTTGCATCCAGAAGAAGGTTTGCTTTCTGGGGAGATTGTTTTAGTTGGGGATAATGAAATAGAGCTAATGGATATTGATGGTTCTGTGTGGATTATAAATACAGAAGAAGCCTTTACAAATGGTAATGTTAAATTGGAAGTAGGTGAGAAAGTTAAAATTTTGGGTGATAAATCAGAAGACAATATTTTTAATGCTGAAGAAATAAGACCTTGGGTTGGTATAGGAATGAACAGTCAGAGAAAAGCTTTAAATATAGCACCAGTTATTCAATGAGATAAAAATCTAGATTTTGCGTATTAGTTAGTGTAAGCAATTTAATTGCTTATTCAAATTACAAATCTAAACATATTTATTTTGTAGTGTAAAACAAAATAAATTTTATAAAATTATGAAAAATAGAAATTCACTTATTATGAGCGGTTTATTAGCATTAACTTTAGGACTGGGTGTTTCGGGAACAGCATTTGCAGCTCAAGATTTTTCGAAAAAAAGTCCTTCGTATAATCAAGTATTTGATTTACAAATGGAGCAAGTTATGTCAAATGTTGATTATGAAGGATGGAGACAACTTGTTCTAAATACAACAGGAAATATAGACCCTCTTATTACCGCTGATAATTTTCCTAAATTCGTAGAAGCGTGGAAATTAGCAAAAGATGGTAAAATTAAAGAAGCAAATACAATAAGAAAAGAGCTGGGAATGAATAGTTAAAAATAATATTTTATGTTTAAAAATAAGGCTCAATTAGGCCTTATTTTTAGATTCATCCAATCTTAATATATAAGTGTTATAATAAGAGTATTATAAATAATATTATAGAATTATGGATTTAAATCGATATATGATTAATTTCTGCGATATAAATTTATTTTTTAAAAATCATATATGAAAAACATTATAGAATCATTAAACTGGAGATACGCTACAAAGAAGTTTGACTCTGAAAAGAAAATTAATCAAAAAGAATTTGAAGATATTATTGAGGCACTAAGATTGTCTCCTTCATCTTATGGATTGCAGCCTTGGAAATTTATTGTCGTAAACAATAAAGAGATGAGAAATAAAATTCGTATAGCAGCTTATGATCAGCCTCAGATAACTGATGCTTCTCATATAATTATATTTGCGAATAAAAAAAATATTGACGATAAGCTTGTTGACGATTACATGCAGTTTGTCTCAAAAGAAAAAAATATTGATATAAATAATCTACAAGGATTTAAAGGAATGATAAATGGTAGCTTTTCAGGCAAAACAAATGAAGAGTTGCGAGCTTGGGCTACATTTCAGCTTTATTTGTCTGTTGGAAGTTTACTAACAAGCTGTGCAGTTTTAGAAATAGATGCATGTCCGATGGAAGGTTTTGATAAATCTAAAGTTGATGAAATTTTAGATCTAGATGCTTTAGGTCTTGAATCTAGGGTTATTGTTGCTTTGGGCTATAGGGCGGATGATGATAAATCTGCATCTTCTAAGAAAATTAGATTTCCCAAGGAAGATGTTTTTATAGAAATAAATTAAAACATTTAAAATGAATCTAAATATTAAAACAATTGATAATAATGAAGCAGCAGCAGAATTCATAGCGAATTCTATAAATAGAAATTTAAAGAAAAATAAAAATATCCTTTGGTTCGTTTCTGGAGGATCAGCTGTGTCTCTTGAAGTTTTAGTATCAAAAAAAATAATAAAAACAAATATAGATAATTTAACTATAACATTGATCGATGAGAGGTATGGGCCAGTCGACTATGTAGATTCCAATTGGTTAAAATTAAAACAATCAGGGTTTAATGTTATTGGTGCAAAGATGATACCTTTTCTAACAGGTAAAGATATCAAGAAAACAGTTGTGGATATAAAAGATATTTTAAAAGAAGAGATTAATAAAGCTGACTATAAAATAGGAATATTTGGCATTGGTATAGATGGTCATACTGCGGGGATCCTACCTTACACTAAAGCAGTTAGTGATAAAGAATTGGTTTGTTCTTATAATACAGAAGAATTTAATCGCATAACTATAACACCTAGTGTAGTGAAAGTTTTAGATGAGGCTGTAGTCTACGCTATGGGGGATTCTAAATGGCCAATAATAGAAAAATTAAAAGGAGAGGTTCCAATAGTAGAAATGCCAGCTCAAATTTTGAAAAGTGTTCCAAAGTTAACAATTTTTACTGATTATAGTAAAATAAATAAATAAAAAAATGACTAATAATAAACCAACAATTTTAATAATAATCGGAATTTCAGGAGATCTTTCAAGAAGAAAACTACTACCAGCCATAGGACAGATAGCTTCTACTGGTATGGCCCCAGACAATTTTAAGATTATAGGTGTTACCAGACAGCAAGGTATAAGAATAGATGATTTATTGGAATTTACAACAAATAAAACTTATATTTATCAGAATACTATGATGTTTGGTATGGATCTCACTAATCCTAAGGATTTTGAAAGATTACAAAACTATTTACAAGATATTGAAAAAGAATTTGGTAGTGAAGCTCAATATATTTTCTATCTCTCAGTTCCACCAACAGTTTCAAAATCAATTGTCGAACTTATAGGACTTTCAGGTATGGCTAAAAAAGAGGGAACTAAATTACTCTTAGAGAAACCATTCGGTGTAGATTTAGAAAGTGCTGTTGACTTGGTGAGCCATATCGATAGATACTTTGATGTTGAGCAAGTTTATCGTATCGATCATTATTTAGCAAAAGAGACAGCTCAAAATATAATAGTCTTTCGTAATGGTAATTCTTTATTTAAGAAGACATGGAATAAAGATTTTATAGAAAAAATAGAAGTTACTGTGAGTGAAGAAATAGGCATTGAAGGTAGGGCAAATTTTTATGAACAGACAGGTGCGTTGAGAGACTTAATACAAAGTCATCTACTTCAGTTACTTTCCTTAACGCTTATGGATTTACCAGCAGAAGGTCAATTTGATCAAGTTCCAAATCTTCGTTACGAGGCTTTAAAAAAATTAAGAATACCAATAGAAAAATCTTTAGTTGTTCATGCCAAGAGAGGTCAATATAAAGGATACAGAGAAGAAGTAGAAAATAATGAAAGTATGGTGGAAACATTTGCTTCGGTTGATTTGGAATCTATGGATCCTAAATGGGAAGGTGTAAAAATTAGACTTGCTACAGGTAAAGCCTTAAAAGAAAAATATACAGAAATAAAAATTTACTATAAAAAAGATAATGAGAATGAATCAAATGAATTACATTTAAGATTACAACCAGATGAGGGTATATCTTTCTCAGTCTGGGCAAAAAGACCAGGGTATGAGCACCAAGTAAGTCGTCATGCTCTGAATTTTTCTTTCAGAGATCATTTTACTTCACTACCGGATGCATATGAGCAGGTTCTTTTTAATGCCATAAATGGAGATCATAGTCTGTTTTCTTCAAGTGAAGAAGTAACAGAAACATGGAGAATCATCGATGGTCTTCAGAAGGCATGGGCAACTTCAACTTATGATTTAATTATTTATAAGAAGGGAAGTACTATAGAAGAAGTTATTAGTTAATTTATTTTTTATGAATAAAAAAACATTGATTTTATTTTTAATAATTATAATCTTTGCTGGAGTTATTATTTTTCAATACAAAGAATTAAAAAATAAAAATAGTAAATCTATAAAGGTTAATAATGATATTTCTTTGAATAAAAGTTTAGTTAATGATAAATCTAAAATAGATTTAAGTAAAAATGTTATCATAGATGAAAATATTCCAGCGAAAGATAGAGAGGCTCTTAAGAATAGTTTTACTTATGAAATTCCAATTAGTAAAATATTAAATAAAAAATGGATTTGGTTAAAAGCTATAAACTATGATGACTCAGTTTTTACTCCTGCTAAAGTAGATGCTTTTAGTCTCACCTTCAATAAGGATGGTACTTTTACGGGTACTACAGACTGTAATAGTATTTTTGGTAAATATATTGTAGAAAATGGAAATATAAAATTTAGTTCTACTGGTCAGACAATGATGTTCTGTGATAATTCTGAGGAAATTAAATTTACAACATATTTAAGTCAAGTTGTAGGATTTAAGTTTAATGGGGAAGAAGATTTAGTACTTAATTTAGAATACGATTCAGGTTCAATGATTTTTAAATAAAATGTTATAATTGTTCTATTATTAAATAATCTAAATTAAATAATATGAAAAAAGGATTTAAAGAAAATATCGAAGAATTAACTCAATCAAATAATAATTTCCGTAAAGTTTTATATACAGGAGAACATTGCCAGCTAGTGCTTATGAGTTTACTTCCTTTAGAAGAAATTGGAATGGAAGTTCATCCTGATAATGATCAGTTCTTTCGTTTTGAAAAGGGTGTTGGTAAGGTAATTATTAATGAGACAGAATACGAAGTTTCAGATGGAGATGCTGTTATTGTACCTTGTGGCGCTAATCACAATGTTATAGCCGGAAATGAAGGTTTAAAGCTTTATACGATTTATTCTCCTGCACATCACAAAGATGGTATAGTCCGTGGCACAAAAAAAGAAGCTACTGACAATGAAGCAGAGTTTGATAGTGTAACAACTGAATAAAATTATGATTGGATTTATTTATAAAAAAATCATAAAACCAATATTATTTAAGTTTCCAGCAGATGATGTTCACCATTTTTTCTTAAAAACAGGAAATTATTTTGGAAGTAATAAATTTACAAGAAATCTTTTGCTTTCGATTTTGATATATAAGAATCCAATTTTAAGACAAAAAGTTCTGGGTATTAATTTTGAGAATCCAGTTGGCTTGGCCGCTGGTTTTGACTACGATGCAGATCTAATAAATATTCTCCCTTCTGTTTCCTTTGGATATCATACGATAGGTACTGTTACGAATTTGGCATATGAAGGAAATCCAAGACCTATGCTCGGGCGTTTACCAAAGTCTAAATCTCTTCTTGTAAACAAAGGGTTTAAGAGTAATGGTTTGACTTCCGTGCTCAGTAAAATAAATAAGAAAAAAAGTAGTATCCCATTAGGTATAAGTATAGGAGCTACAAATATGCCTTATAAAAATATAGAAGGAATGATAGAGGATATCTGTACTTCATTCGAAAAAGTTATAAAAGAAGGCAACTTTGATTATTATGAATTAAATATAAGTTGTCCAAATCTCATAAATGTAGAAAATTTGAAGGATAAATTTGATACTCCACTCGGTTTTGGTATGCTACTCAATAAACTTTCTTATCTAAATATAAATAAACCTTTGTTTGTTAAAATGTATTTAGAAAAAAGCAAAGATGAGACAATGGCGCTTTGTGATGTTGCTATAGATTATAAATGGGTTAAAGGTTTTATATTTGCAAATCTTGTTAAGGATAGGAATAATAAAGTATTTGATAAAGAAGAGATTGAAAATGCTGGAAGAGGGAATTTCAGTGGTAAGCCGACAGAAGAACTTTCAAATAATCTAGTAAGCGAAGTTTATAAAAAATACAAAGATAGATTTATCGTGATAGGTTGCGGTGGAATTTTTACTGGTAATGATGCATACGAAAAGATAAAGAAGGGAGCAAGCTTAGTTCAAATGGTCACCGGTATGGTGTATGAAGGTCCAAGTGTGATAGGTAAGATTAACAGAGAGCTTGCAGATCTGATAAAGAAAGATGGATATAAAAATATAAGTGAAGCTATAGGTGTATATCATAAATAGACAAAAAGAAAGAGGTAGCTATTTATAAGCTACCTCTTTTTTTGTTTTTAGATTAGCTTCTCTTCATAATTTTATTCCACAATAATTCTAGTCTTTCATTGTGGTTTTGGATTTCCTTTAAAGTTTTAGAATTTTCTCTTTTTCTTTTCTCTTTTTCAGGTTCGAGTCTTTGTGTTGATTTTTTAACTACATTTTTGAGACTTTCTAAATGATTATGAATAATCGTTGCTCTTTCATCTAACCCATTCTCTATAAAATACTCAACAGGATACATAGACTTCATGACACTCTTAGAATCAATGGTAACTATAGATTGGTGATTTTTGTATACCTCTAATCCCAATTCTTCAATTTCGTATTGGAAAGAAAATCTATTTCTTTCGAGCCAGTAACTTGTACAATCGTCTACCATAACATACTTTCTTTTAATAAGTTTAACAATATTTTTTCATTTATATTATATGTTATTTTAAAGAAAAGTCAACAGTTTGGGTTAAATCACTCTATTGGTATAATACTCATATGGCGAAGATTAATAAAAAGAAAATTAAAATATCAAATGCTTTATATACAGGTAAAGGGGATAATGGAACGACTACTCTTTATCATTGTAATCAGCAGAGAATATCTAAAAGTACAAATATTATAGAAGCTCTTGGTTCTTTGGATGAACTTAATGCTTATATTGGTGTCGTTAAGGTTTACTCTGGTATTGAACAAATGAAAATTAGTTTAAATACTAAGAAGGGGATTTCTTATGTAGATATTTTAAGTGATATACAACAAACCCTTTTTGTAATTCAAGCAGAAGTTGCAGGTTCAGACATAAAGGTAGATAAAAATAATTTAAAAAAGATAGAAGATATAATACGTATTATAAGTGATATTTTACCACCTATAACTTCTTTTACAATTTCAGGTGGAAGTATTTTAAGTGCTGAGTTAGATTTTTCTAGAACTCTTGTTCGTAAATCTGAGAGAAGAATTGTATCTGTACAAGAAGAAGGTATTCGAAATATAGATATAATCACTATTTCTTATTTAAATCGTTTATCATCTCTTCTTTTTGCAATGTCTAGATATTCAAATCATATTTTATCTATAAAAGAAGAACATCCAAAGTATTATAAATAACAAATATGAAATTCTCTTTTTTCTTAATTAGTATTATAGTATAGTTATGGAAGAAGATAATTTACTCATAAATAAATATCTAGAAGGAGATCAGATCTCATTTAAAATACTTATAGATAAGTATACCTCTTCTGTTTATAACTTTACTCAGCGTTTTACTGGTCCACTATATGCTCCTGATGTTACTCAAGAAGTTTTTATAAAGGTTTGGAAGAATCTAAAAAAATATGACAAAAGTAAGTCACAGTTTAAAACTTGGCTTTTTACTATTGCACGTAATTCGGTTACTGATTATCTACGAAAAAAGAAATCAATACCTTTCTCATTTTTAAGTGAAGATAGTTTCATAGAAGACAGCATAGAAGATGAAGCTAAATTGCCAGATGAAATTTTAGAAAATTTGCAGTATAAAGAAATGCTTACAAAAATTTTGAATGAACTTTCTCCAGATTATAGATTAATCTTAACTCTTTACTACCAAGAAGATATGACATTTAAAGAGATAGGAGAAATTCTAGGAAAGCCACTCAATACAGTGAAGAGCTATCATCTGCGTGCCATTAAGAAGCTTAAAGATCTTTGCACCAAAATCTAATTTGATTCGTATACATTAGGGTATGAACGAAAATCTATCAAAATTGTTCAAGCAGACATATAATCATCCTGAAAGTCGACTTTCGGATGATATTTGGTATGCAATACAGGCAAAACAAGCTAAAAGTCTAAAGATACAATCTCTTGTATATGGTATTATAGGGGTTTTATCTTTAGGCTGTTTTGTCTTTATGATTTTTTATATGAAGAAACAATTTGCTTTGTCAGGATTTTTCCAATATGTGTCTTTGATATTCTCAGATGGTAATCTTTTTGCAAGTTATTGGAAAGAATATCTGCTATCATTAGCTGATTCATTACCCGTAGCAAGTTTAGGGGCGTCAGTATTTTTATTGGTATCTATTCTTGTTTCTATAAGAAAGTTATTGAAACAGTATAAAAATCAATTATTATCAATTTAATATAATTTATATGAATAAAGAAGAATTAAAAAATGAAATAAATAAATTTGTTGAATCAAAAAAATTTAAGAATATTGTATACATTTTTGGATCAATATTTATTTTATTTTTTGTTTTTCAAGCTGGGATGATAGTTGGTTTTAGGAAGGCTTCATTTAGTCGTGATTGGGGAAATAATTATGAGAGGAATTTTGGTCCAATGCACAAAGCTCCTCCTTTCATTCGAGATGATATTGGGAACCTTCCAAATGCTCATGGTGCTATAGGTAAAATTATAAGAGTAGAATATCCAAATATTGTAGTCTTAGATAAAGATCAAACAGAAAAAATTGTTGTAATAAATGATCAGACAAATATTTTAGAAAGAAAAGAAAAAGTAGGTAAGGAAACATTAACTTTGGATAAATATATAATAGTAATAGGAAACCCAAATTCATCTGGTCAAATAGAAGCAAAATTAATAAGAATTATTCCTTCTCCTTTAGAAATAACAAATCAAAATATACCAGTAATTAATAATAATAAAATATAATCATGAATAAATTAACATTTTTACAGAAAATTAAATCCTTTATATCAAATCATAAAATTTGGAGTTTATTAATTATAATAGTCATTATAGTAGGTTCATATTTTATTTTTAAAAGTAAAGCTAATACAGAAACTAGATATACAACAAGTAGTGTCTCAAAGGGTAATATTGTAATTTCTGTTTCAGGAAGTGGGCAAGTAGAACCTTCTGATACTATTAATATTAATGCAAATGCTTCTGGAACTGTTGATTATGTTGGGGTTAAAGTAGGTCAAACGGTAAAAAAAGGAACTTTGATTGCTAGTGTAGATTCTCGTAATGCTAAAATTGCATTAGAAACAGCACAACTTTCTTTAGATATACTTAAGCAACCAAATACTTTGACTGTACTTCAGAATGAAAATTCTATAAAGAGTGCTTATGATAGTTCTTGGAATAATGTTTCTTCTTTTGTTTTAGATATGCAAACAGTAACTTCAGGGTTAGGAGACTTGTATAACAGTAGTGGATATTTAGGTTATAAAAATCAAATATTACTTAACCAGATAGGTAAAGATAAAATAGATTTATCTTATAAGGCTTATTGGGATGCAAAAAATAGTCTAGATGCTACGACAAAATTATATAAATCTCTATCAAGAACAAGCTCTACTTCTGAGATAGATAATCTTATAAGTAATAGTCTCG
>TBL_comb47_HYPODRAFT_10000215_pt1 | contig 74717 bp, 65 predicted proteins | sample TroBogypolimnion_40_FD_10682 | JGI IMG/M metagenome (IMG submission 10682) | reverse complement strand
TCTACCCCACTTACACCACTAGCTATACCTTAACCGCAACAGGTTCCAATGGTCAAACTCAAACTCAATCTGTTACGGTGAGTGTGAATCAAGCGCAAGTTTGTTCCATCCAAAACTTTACTGCGAACCCAAATTCCATCACTTCTGGTAGTTCCAGTACTTTAACTTGGAACACTAGTAATTGTACTTCGGTCACTATTTCAAACTTAGGTTACAACGTTCCAGTTTCTGGTTCTCAAGTAGTCTACCCCACTTACACCACTAGCTATACCTTAACCGCAACAGGTTCCAATGGTCAAACTCAAACTCAATCTGTTACGGTGAGTGTGAATCAAGCGCAAGTTTGTTCCATCCAAAACTTTACTGCGAATGGTTCCACTAGTACCACTATTCAATCAGGAAATCCAGTAAACCTTGTTTGGTCTACTACTAACTGTAATACTGTTACTATTTCTCCCAACGTTGGAAGTGTTGGAGTAAGTGGTAGTCAAACCATTTATCCTACTTCTTCTGGTAGTTATGTTTTAAATGCCTATGGTACCAATGGAGGAAGCCAATCTCAAAGTGTCTATGTGAATGTAACCAACTATCAAAGCAGTTGTCTTATCACTAATTTCTCAGTCAACGGTTCTAATAGTGTCACGATCCAATCTGGTAGCACTGTAAATATTGTTTGGAACACCACAGGAAATTGTAATGTAAGTGTTTCCGGTCCAAACTTCAGTAGTAGTCTCCCTTCTGGAAGCCAAACTATTTATCCTACTTACTCTGGAACCTATATGTTGACCGCTTCTAGTACCTATTCTGGAACTCAAACACAAAGTGTCTATGTCACTGTTACTAATTATCAACAAAACAATTGTGCTATTTCATATTTCAATGCTAGTCCCACTTCCATTAACTATGGAGGACTCTCTACTTTGTCTTGGAGTACCAGCAATTGTACTTCCGTCAGTATTACGAACATTGGAAGTGTGAACAGTTATGGTAGTCAATATGTCTATCCTAATTACACTACTACCTACACATTAACTGCTTATGGTTCTGGTTCCTATGGTGGCAGCCAATCTCAAGCAGTGACGGTAAGCGTGAACAACTACACTCCTGCTCCTACTCCTGTTTACAATACTTGTGCCGTGACTTCTGTCGCTACCAATATCACTCGAAATAGTGTTACTTTGAATGGTTTAATTACTAATTCATCTAGCTCCAATACCTATTTTGAATATGGTCCTGATGTTACTTTAGGTTTACAAACAAATCCTAGATATGTAAACGGAAGTACCACTTTCAGTGAAACCTTAACTGGACTTGTTCCGAATACCATCTATTATTATCGAATAGTTTCAAATTGTGGAAATGGTACAAGCCAAGGTTCTATTGAAATCTTTCAAACTACTGGAAACACCAACACTAATACCACTACTATTATTCGACAAGGGACTACTGTGATCGGCCAAGAATCTCCCATTATGCTTAAGATTGAAAACAAATATCAATCTATCAAAGTAGGAGACCTAGTCGATTACACTGTTACTTATCAAAATATTGGAAGCAAAACTTTAGTGCATCCTATCTTGCAAGTAATCTTACCGAAAGGAATTGCTTTCCTTAATTCTTCTCGGGGTACTTTTCAAAGTGATACCTACACTCTTTCAATCCCTCTTGAAGACTTAGTACCAAAAGTGGTTGGGACTGTGTACCTAGAAGGTAGAGTAGATTCAATTGATAACAACAATGCCCAAATCGTTACTACCGCTATTCTCATTTATACCGCTCCGAATGGAGCGCAAGAGAATGCGATGGTTTATGTGCTTAACAATCCTCAAAATGGAAGTTCCTTGGTGGGGGCGGCGATATTTGGAAATATTTTTGGTTGGGGAATAATCGGATGGTTGTTGTTGATAATTTTGATTTTACTTATAGTCCTTCTTGTCCAAAAGATTTATCACAAAAATCAATAAAATAAAAATTAATATTAAATTTAAAAACCCGCTTTCAGCGGGTTTTTAAATTTTCGTTTGTTAAATAAATTCTACCACTTCATTAAATTCTCTTCGAGTTTTCGGATATTTTGATGTTGAATCATCTCCTCTATATCCAAGGGCAAGCATTGTAATTGATTTAAGATTTTTCCTTTTTAGCTCCAAAATCTCATCAACTTTTTCCGGCAAAAATCCTTCCATCGGGCAATTATCAATATCAAGAAGGGAAGCGGTTTCGATCATTATTCCAAGTGGAATATATGCTTGGGCTCTTATCCAAGATTCTAGAGTTCCGTCTTTTACCTTTTGGGCAATAGAGTTATCTATTGACATTTTTAGTCCGTCCAACTCTACCAAGTCTTGTTTCTGTATTTTAGAAGTTCTCTCGACTCTTTCTTTGCTGGTGCTTTCTATTATATCGGTTCGATAGGCAATCACAACTAAATGAGAAGCGTCGGTTACTTTGGGTTGATTAAAACTTACCTCGCGTAATTTTTGTCTTACTTCTGGGTTAATAATTACAAGAAATTTCCACATTTCAATTCCTGAAGAACTAGGGGAAAGACGGGCACTTTCCAAGATAGTGTGAATATCGTCTTCAGATACTTTTTTATTTGGATTAAAAATTTTTGTCGCATAACGCCAATTTAAAGCGTTTAATATTTTTTCTTTCATACCCCTATTTTACCACAAATTTTTAAAAATATGGTTTTTTTGTAATTCGTAATATAATATATACTGTATTAACTAAACATATAAAAAGCCATGAAAAAAAAAGTTAAAAAAGAAAAGAAAGTGGTAATGGTTAGCGGAGGATTTGACCCGATTCATATTGGGCATATTCGATTGATGCAAGAAGCGAAAAAACTTGGAGATAAACTGGTAGTTGTCATAAATAATGATAATTGGTTAAGAAAAAAGAAAGGAAAAGAATTTATGCCTGAGCAAGAAAGAAAAGAAATAATTGAAGCTATTGTTGGAGTAGATGAAGTGATAATTTCAAGCCATCCTAAAAATCCAAAAGACATGAGTATTTCCAAGGAATTAATAAAGATTAAACCACATATTTTTGCAAATGGTGGAGACAGAGATGAAAAAGACGCACAAAACCCAGAATCTTCTTTATATAAAGAAAAGCAGATTCATAAAAAATTTGGCATTGAAATGGTCTTTAATGTTGGCCGAGGGGGAAAAGTCAGGAGCTCTTCGGATTTATTGAAAGAATATTCAAAAAATATCAAAAAATAGATTAGTAAAAAAAATTATTAGGAGTTATAATGTTGTTATATGATTAAGGATAAGGTCTTTCAAGTAGAACGTCCTTGGGGAAATTTTAGACAATTTACTCACAACGAATCTTCTACGATAAAAATTATTACGGTAAAACCAAACGAAACTCTAAGCTTACAAAGTCATAAAAAAAGGGCAGAATTTTGGCATGTTATCGTTGGTAGTGGAACTATTGAAATAGGAGAAATTAAAAAAGACACAATTGTTGGAGATGAGCATGAAATTCAAATCGGAGAAAAACATCGTCTTTCAGCTGGAAACGAGGGAATTCAAGTTTTGGAAATTGCCATCGGGGATTTTGACGAAGAAGATATCATCCATTATGAAGATAAATATGGAAGAATATAGATATTATGGCTAAAGTTTCAAAGAAAAAGAAAAAAATTATTCACTCCCGACGTCTAAAAAAGTCGGGATCTCGAATAAAAGCGTCGAGAAAAAAAATTCTCCCAAAAAAGAAGATTGTTAAATTAAAGAAAACTAAAAAAACTAAAAAAAAGATAATTCGTAAAAAATCAAGTAGCACTCTTGAACGTTTTGTCGGGAATCCAGTTATTTTTCCTGCGAGAAATACTTATTGGGAATCAAAAGCTACTTTTAATCCTACCGCTTTTATTCACGACGGGAAAGTTCATGTTGTATACAGAGCGGTTGGAGTCAGTGATATGTCTACCTTGGGATATGTAAAAAGTGACGATGGATATTATCTTTCTGACCGTACATTTAAACCAATATTTGTTCATAGTAATTATCCTGTAAATAAAGAAGAGCCAGTCTTTTACAGTTCTGGTGGAGGATGGAATGGTGGAGCCGAAGACCCAAGAATTACCAAAATAGGCGATATGCTTTATCTGACTTACACTGCTTTTGATGGTTGGGGTTCAGTACGGATTGGACTTACTTCTATAAGTTTAAAAGATTTTTTAAATAAAAAATGGAATTGGAAAAAACCAGTACTGATTTCTCCACCAGGGGAAATCCATAAAAATTGGGTTATTTTTCCAGAAAAAATTAAAGGGAAATATGCTATCTTACATAGTCTTTCACCAGAAATTTTAATTGAATATGTAAAAGATATAAATTCTTTTGATGGAACAAAATTTATAAATAGTGTTCATCAAAACCATCCTAAATGGCAACTTCGAGAAAAAGGTATGCGCGGAGTAGGAGGAGCTCCAATTAAAACTAAATTTGGTTGGCTTGTTTTTTATCATGCGATGGAACCAAAAGAGATGCATCGTTATAAACTTTGGGCAATGATTTTAGATTTAAAAGACCCGACCAAGATTTTATATCGTTCTAAAAAACCTATTTTAGAACCCGATGCTTTTTATGAAAAAGAAGGATTAAAATCAGACATAATTTACTCTTGCGGAGCAGTAGTGAAAGATGGAGAATTGTTTATATATTATGGTGGAGCAGATATGGTTTCTTGTGTGGCTACTGCGGATTTAAAATTATTTTTGAAAGAACTTATTTCAACTGGAATTACAAAGTTAAAGAAAGGAAGAAAGAAAAATTAATATGTATGTCGTAAAACGTTCAGAACATAATCCATTTTTAATTCCAAATAGAGATCACTATTGGGAAGAGTTTGCGACTTTTAATATGTGTCCCATTAAGCACGGAGGAAACATTTATGGTGTTTATCGTGCAATTTCAGCAGTGGACGCGCTTCGAGAGCCCCATCAGACTTCAGTGATAGGAATCGGAAAAAGCAAAGACGGGATTCATTTTAAAGATTGTACTCAATTTATTGTGCCAAAAGAAGAATGGGATCAATTTGGTTGTGAGGATCCGCGTATTACTTATTTTGAAAATACTTTTTATACTTTTTATACTGCTCTCTCAAAATATCCCTTAGGTCCAGAAGGAATCAAAGTTGCAGTAGCAATATCACATGACTTAAAAAAAATAGACGAGCGTCATTTCGTTACCCCCTTTAATGCAAAAGCAATGGCATTATTTCCAGACAGAATAAATGGGAAAATCACGGTGATTTTTTCAGCTCATACTGATTCTCCTCCAGCTAAAATAGTAATTGCGCAAGCAGATAGAATGGAAGAATTATGGGACCATTCTTTTTGGGAAAAATGGAATGAAAAAATTGATGATTATGTTATTGATCCGAGACGGGGGGAATATGATCACGTAGAGGTGGGAGCTCCACCAATAAAAACAAAATACGGTTGGCTTTTGATTTATTCTCATATTCAAAATTATTTTCAAAGTCCGGAAAATTTGAATAGAATTTTTGGGATTGAAGCATTATTACTAGATTTAGATGATCCAAGAAAAATAATAGGCAGAACGGGAGGACCACTAATTGCACCCGAAGAACCATACGAAATGTCAGGGTATATCCCAAATGTTGTTTTTCCGAGTGGAGCAATTTTAGAGAAAGATACTCTCACTATTTATTACGGAGCGGCCGATACCACTACTTGTTGTGCACACGTTAATTTGAACGACCTTATTTCAAGTATGTATCCGAAGTTAAAAGAAAAATGGTATTTTAAACGTTTTTCCGGTAATCCGATTATTGTTCCAAAATCAGAACATCCTTGGGAAGCGAAAGCCACTTTTAATCCAGCTGCGATTGCTATTGAGGGGAAAACACACATTGTTTACCGCACTCTGTCCAATGACAATACTTCATCTTTTGGTTATGCTATGACTAAAAACGGTACCGATATTGTTGAAAGAATTGCTGAACCAATCTATGTTCCTCGAGAAGAATTTGAAAAGAAAAAAATCAGCAACGCCAATTCTGGATGCGAAGATCCAAGATTAACAAAAATTGGAAAAAATATTTATGTTTGTTATACCGCTTTTGATGGCATTGGACCGCCAAGAGTTGCAATCTCTTCTATTACCGAGAAAGATTTTATTGCTCATAATTGGAAATGGGAAAAACCAGTGCTGATTACCCCAGCTGGTTTTGATGACAAAGATACTTGTCTTTTTCCAGAAAAATTACCAGGAGGATATTTCATTTTACATCGAGTTGGAAACGAAATTTGTGGAGATTATTTCAAAACGCTTGATTTTAAAAACGAATCCGTTAAAAAATGCATTCGCATTATTGGACCACGAATAAATTCTTGGGATAGTGCAAAAGTTGGGATTACCGCTCCGCCAATAAAAACAAAATATGGCTGGCTACTACTTTATCATGGTGTTTCGAGGAGTCATTCCACCTATAGGGTAGGAGCACTTCTTCTTGATTTGAAAGATCCAGCGATAGTGCTTGCGCGTTCTACTGACCCAATTTTTCAGCCAGAAGAACAATATGAAAAAGTAGGAATTGTGAATAATGTAGTTTTTCCTTGCGGGATGGTGGTTCGGGATAAATTGTTGTATATTTATTACGGTGGAGCGGACACAGTAGTGGGAGTAGCCACGATGGAATTAGATGTTATTTTAAAAGCATTAGTTCGAAGCTTAAAATATTAATAATTAATAATAAAAAAATATGCGAGTAAATTTTCAAGCAAAAAACATAGAGATAACAGAAGCGATTCATGATTATGTAGTGAAGCGAGTGACAAATTTAGGTAGGTTATTGTCTGAGATAGAAGAACGCGATGGAGAAGTGATTGTTCTTTTTAGTATTTCCAAAACGACTCACCATCACAAAGGAGGAGAAGTTTTTCATGCTGATTGTTCCATAAATATAAAAGGAAAAAAGTTTTATTCTAGTGTGAACAGAGAAGATATGTATGAAGCAATAGATGTGTTAAAAGACAATCTTTTTGCGGAAATTAGTAAAAATAAAGACAAAAAACAAACCTTATTTAAAAGAGGAGCTTCTAGTGTTAAAAAAATGATGAAGGGCCTTTCTAGTAGAAATCCATTCACTTCGAAATACTAAAGTGTCAAAGACGGTCTTTGACACTATCATATGAAAAGCGAAACACGACAATGTCAAAATTGCAAAAAAGATTTTGTTATAGAACAAGATGATTTTTTATTTTACGAAAAAATAAAAGTTCCTCCGCCGACCTTTTGTCCAGAGTGCCGAGCACAACGTCGTTATGCATGGCGTAATGAAAGGTCTCTTTATCATCGTGAGTGTGCAAAGTGCGGGACTAAAGTTATTTCTATCTATTCCGAAGAAAAACCATTTCCAGTGTATTGCAGTACTTGTTGGTTTGGAGATGAATGGGATCCATCTGATTATCAAATAGACTATGACTCAACAAAGGATTTTTTGGCTCAATATAATGAACTTTTAAATAAAATTCCACACCTAGCTATCCCAAATTTCAAAAATATTAATAGTGAATACGGAAGTTGGCTTGATGAGTGCAAGGGGTGTTATTTAGTTTTTGGTTCTTCAAGATGTGAGGATGTATTATTTTCAGAGACCTTACAAGATTGTAAATATTCTCTTGATCTTTCGAATTGTGATTCTGCTGAATTTTCATATAATTCAGTTTACTGTCACCATTCTAATAATATGCAATATTCGGTGAATTGTGATGCCTGTGTTGATTGTTATTTTTGTTTTGATTTGAAAGGCTGTCAAAATTGTTTTTTGTCGTATAATCTGCGACATAAAAATTATATGATTTTAAACAGACAATATTCTCCAAAAGAATGGAAAGAAAAAGTAAAAAATATATTAGGAAATAGAGAAAATATTAAAAAATCATTGGAACAATTTAGAGAAATTTATAAAACTAAAGCAATCCACCGGTTGGCAGATATTCAGAAAAGTTACAACTCCACGGGAAATAATTTAACCGAATCCAAAAACACTTTTTCCTGTTTTGACTCCAAAAAAATTGAAGACTGTCGTTATTTAGTTAATGCTGGTTTTTCGAAAGATTCTGCCGATATATATGGAATAATGAAAAGTGAACTTTGCTATGAAGGAGTAAGTGTTTCTGCTTCTTCTAATTGTAAGTCAGTCTTATATTGTGGAGACAATGTAGATGTGAAATATTCCCAATACACTGTTGGGTGTAGTCATTTGTTTGGTTGTGATTCACTACGCAAGAAATCTTTTTGTATTTTAAACAAACAATATTCAGAAGTTGAATACAAAAATATAACTAAACAAATTATTGAAAAAATGAAAGAGAAAAAAAAGTATGGAGATTTTCTTCCTATCGAAATGTCTCCATATGGTTATAATGAAACTGTAGCGAATATATATTTTCCTTTAACAAAAAAAGAAGCAGAAAAGAGGGGATATAAATGGCAAGGGAATATAGGTGGGGTTTTTGGGAAAGAAACAATATCCCACGAACAATTAAAAAACTCAATTAACGAGATAAAAGAAAATATTTTGAATGAAGTTATTAAATGTATAAATTGTGATAAGAATTATAAAATTATAGAAAAAGAACTTAATCTTTATAAAAAATTAAACATTCCTATCCCTGAAAAATGTATTGATTGTAGATTTAAAGAACGTTTAGAATTTTGTCTGCCACGCAGACTCTGGCATAGACATTGCATGAAAGAAGGATGCACTAATGAATTTGAAACTTCTTACTCTCCAGAAAGACCGGAGATTGTATATTGTGAGAGGTGTTATCAGGGGGAGGTGTATTAGATTTTAAAATCTATTTCTTTTCCTCCTTCCGGAATAATTTTGAGGATTTTAAATTTTCCATTTTCTAATTTTGCATCTGTAATGATGATTCTTTTGCCGTCTTTTCCGCCAAAGGCGGATTCGCCTTTGGCGGAAAAAAAGAAAGTTCTAGGCCAAGTGGCATAAGCGCGGAATTTGTTGTAATTTTTAATTCCATTATCGTTTAAATCTATCAGTCCGTCTTCTTTTTTTATTTTTTTACAATAGGTTGCTTGTGTTTCATCTTGGGGAATAGGAGTAATTTTATTTTCTATGAAATCTGGTAAATTTTTTACTAAAAGTTCTCCTCCTATTTTTATCAAACGTTTTCGTAATTCTCCTGCTTTTTCATCTGGCAATATTTGTATTTTTTCTTGCGCAATAATTGGGCCTGAATCCATTTTGTATTCCATTTTCTGAATAGTAATACCTGTTTCTTCATCACCATTTAAAATAGCCGATTCGACAGGGGATGCTCCACGATATTTTGGTAATAGGGAATAGTGAATATTAATAGAGCCAAGTTTTGGTATACTTAAAATATTTTCCGGCAAGATTTTTCCATAAGCGACAACGATAAAAAGATCAAAGGGGGGCTTCGTTTCTGCAAATTTTTCTTCCCTGCGCCCTTCTCCTTCGGAGTGGGATCCTCGGGAGAGAAAAATTTGCAGAAGCTCCGCCTGATTTTCTGGTTGAAGATATGGAATATTATTTTCTATTGCCCAAACTTTTACTAGCGGGGGAGTAATGATCATTTTTCGTCCTTGTGGTTTGTCGGGTGCAGTAATAATAAGCGACGGTAAATAATCATTTTCTTTTAAAATTTCTAATGTCTTCGAGGCAACGTCTGGAGTTCCAAAAAACACGAATTTTAGAGTATTATTTTTCACTTTTAACTTTCTACTTTTTACTTTATAAACTATTTGATAGGTTTTTCTTCTTTGATGTCTATTGCGTGGTCGATAAAAAGGATACCTCTTAGATGATCTGTTTCATGTTGAAAAACTTGAGCAAGGAGTCCCGAAGCACCTCGAGTAAATTTTTTACCATTTTCATCGTAAGCGGTAACGGTAGCTTTTTTTGACCGATGGGTTCTGCCGTAAAGCCAACGTACTGAAAGACAACCTTCAGGGATCCAGTCTTTTTCTCGAGATAATTTTGAAATTACCGGATTTATAAAAACTACATCTTTATATTTTTTTATTTCTTTTTTTTCTAATTCTTTACCCTTTAAAAAATCTTTATCAAATATTTTTCCTGAAACGACAAAAATTTTAAGAGAATAGCCTATTTGAGGCGCGGCAATTGCGACACCATCGTCTTGGCTTAAAAGAGCTACGGACATTTCTTTTATTATTTTTTGTATCTTCGGGGTTTTTATTTGATGTATTGGTACTTCCTTTGCTTCTTTTCGCAACACCCTATCTTCTTTTTGAACAATTTTTTTTGGCATTTTTATTTCAATTCTTTTAAGTATTCTAACAATTTACTTAACTTAATAGTATCTTGAGATCTGTTTGACATATCTCGTACTATTACAGACTCATTTAATGCTTCTTTTAATCCAAAAATCAAAACATAAGGTACCCCAAGTTTTTCGGCACTAGCAAGTTGAGAACCAAGATTGTCTTTTGAAAGCGATTGAGTAATTGGGATATGTGCTTTACGTAAGATTTCGATTACGTTTAAGCTTTTTAATTTTGCTTCAGAGCCCAATTGAACGAAATAAATTTTTGGTTTTTTTATTATGCGAGGGCAAAGTTTTTTATACCAAGAAGAGGCAATGATTCTATCTACGCCAATTGAAACTCCAACAGCAGGTACTTCTTTTTTACTGCCAATTTGACGGGCAAGATAATCATAGCGTCCACCGCCAGCAAGAGTAAGAGGCAATCCTTCTTCTCCTTCCTTTTTTTCTTCAATAATTTCAAAAACAGTGCGAGTATAATAGGAAAGTCCTCGAACTAAATTTTTATTTAGGTTGTATTCTATACCCATTTCTTCTAAATATTCTAAAACTTCCTTGAAATGTTTTTTACAAGAAGGACACAAGGAACTCACAGAATCTGGAGCATTTTGATTGATTTCTATTGTTTTTGGGTCTTTTGAATCAAGAATTCTCAAGGGATTTGTTTTTAAACGTTCCCGGTCAATGGCTGGGAGGTTGCTTATATTTTTTCGATAATAACTAGTAAGTTCTTTTAAGTATCCATTTCGGCATTCTTTATCACCAATTGAATTTATGTCAACAGAAAGATTTTGAGCTCCTGCTTCTTCTAAAATACTTATTACTACTTTGATTACCAATGCGTCCATAATACTTTTAGGACTTCCTAAACAATCCAAATCAAATTGATAAAATTGTCGATAACGTCCACGCTGTGGATTGTCATGACGAAAGGTTGGTCCGTATTGATAATACATTACAGGTTGAGGCATGGTTTGCATTCCGTGTTCTATATATGCTCGCATTAATGATGCTGTATGTTCTGGTCTTAAGGCAAGGACATCTTCGCCTTTGGTTTTTAAGGTATACATTTCTTTATCAATAATATCAGTACCTTCACCAATGCCCGAAGTAAAAACTCTTTCATATTCCAAAATTGGGGTTTCGATTGGTTTGAAGCCGTAGTACATTGCTATCTCTTGAGCTTTTTCAAAAAAACCTTGGAAACTATAATATTCTTCGTTCATTATATCTCGCATTCCTTTAGGAGTTTGAATTTCTTTGGATTTGTTTTTTTCTTTTTTCATTTTTAAAAAACTTTAGTTAATAATCTTTTTTTATTCTACTGGTTTATAATGGCCGGGTAAAAAACTTATTTTATTGGGTGGCAACAATCTCAGAAAAACTCTTCCAACTAAAAGATTTTTTGGCACGGCACCCCAATATCTTGAATCAGAACTTGCAGGTCTATTGTCGCCCATCACATAATACTCATTATCTTTAAGTTCCATGTGTCCATCTATCCCACCATTGTTTACGAGAAATGATTGGTCAAGCTTAAAACCATTTGGGTGTTCTTTATTTGTAATGAATACGTCATTTCCTTTTACGTCAACTGTTTCACCCGGAAGTCCAATAATTCTTTTAATAAAAAAAACTTTTGTATTGTTTGGATTTCTAAAAACCACTACATCATCTCTTTTTGGGGTGCCTATTATATATGAAATTTCATCCACTACTAAATATTGTCCATCTTGAAATGTTGGTACCATTGAAGAGCCAGAAACGATAAATGGTTGTGCGATAAAAATGCGGATTGGTACGACTATAATTATCGCAATTAAGGCAAAACGCACTAATTCCCAAAACGATTGCCAAGTAGACTTTTTTTGATTTTCCATCCTGCTATTTTATCACAAATATCTCTTGACACAATGAGGTTTCTTGTATTCTGATTAAAAACTTTGTTCTCGATTTTTCTTTATGTTATTATATAAAATATGAAATTAGTAGTTGGTTTGGGAAATCCAGGGAAAGAATATGAAAATACCAGGCACAATACTGGGCGAATGATGGTTTTTATGATTGCAGAAAAGATAGATTCAAAGTTGAAAATTAAATTTATTACTCCAGATACTTTTATGAACAATTCAGGACGGGCAGTTGTTCCGTTTATAAAAAGTAAAAAAGATTTGAAAGATTTAGTGGTTATTTATGATGATGTTGATTTGCCATTAGGTAAAATGAAAATCTCATATGACAGAAGTTCTGGCGGACATAATGGGCTAGAATCAATAATCAAGAAATTAAAATCGCGCGAGTTTGTGCGAATCAGAGTAGGTATTTCTCCTGCGACTCCATCTGGTAAATTACGCAAACCGAAAGGGGAGGAAGCAATGCTTAAATTTCTATTAGGTAAATACAAAGAGCCGGAATTAAAAGAACTCAAAAAACTTTCTAAAAAAGTGAGTGAAGCTCTTGAAATATTCTTTACTGAAGGCAAAGAGAAAGCGATGACTTTATATAATTAAGGCTTTATTTTAAGGCTTTTTATAGCCCTTGACTTTTACATCTAATTATGCTATACTATAAGAGTATTAAGCTCTTTAATAATATTCATGATTTTTGGTTTAAGTATGGCTCCTTGGATATCAAATTCTTTGGTTTCTAAAGAGCCATACTTGTAAAAAGTTGGTTTAGCTAAAACAATTTTTTAAAAAAAATTTAAAACAAAAACCATGAAAACTAAATTATTCAAAAAATTTGTATTGCTTTTTGCAATTCTTGGAGTAATTGCAATTTTTTGCGGAAGTATTATATACTCCTTTTCCGGAAACGGATTTGAAAACGATGCTGTCCTGAAGGGAGCAAACAAAATTGCTTCAGCCGGTTTTATCCTACTTGGACTCTGTACTGGATATGGTATGTATCGCCTCAAAATTTCCTACGCAAATTTATTCCAGTATTATCTGTCTAGGACCATGCTTTTCCCGCTTGCAGTAAATACTGTTATCTTTCTGACCATAAGTGCAGTTCTGGATTTCTTACAGCCTTCTTCTTTTATAGCAGAAGGAGGAAATATGATAGACAATCTCGTTGGATTAGTTTCAGCGGCACCTTTCTGGATTGTCTTTTCAATTTTTGCTGGAGTTATGAGTGCTATAGTAATTTTCAGCAAAAATCCCAAACTGGTAAAAGAAAGTAGCAGTACAGATAGCATGTAGAATCAAACCCTACGAACAGAGGAGACCCCTCACATGTTCGTGGGGTTTTCTCTTTTTATACCTCTTTCACTCCTTCAATAATAATGCTTTTTTCACCATTACGGAGAGAGACCTTGCCGGTAAGGGCGATACATTTTTCTGGTATAAAAGTATCAACTGCGTTTTTGAAAACACTTGGAAAAGCGACGGCTTCAATCGAATCAGTTAAGTCGGAAATTTTAATAAAGGCCATTCGTTCATTATTTTTAGTAACCACTTGTCTAACAGTTTCAATAATTCCGGCAATAGTCACAGGCATACCATTTCCAATTTCTTCTTTTATTTTTTTAATATTGATGTCTCGCTTTTCGAGTTTGTCTCGAATTCTATCCAAAGGGTGGCCTGAAATATAAAGTCCCAATAATTCTTTTTCCCAAAGTAATTTTTCTGCTTGAGTGGCTTTCTTTCCATCTTGCATTTTAAAGGTTGATCTTTCCTCTTTCATTCCGCCAAAAAGAGAAACTTGATTGTTTGCCTGTTTCCCTTTTTCTTTATTATATAGAAGCATATCTTCAAGATTTGAAAGCAGGACGCCACGGTCGTCAAATTCATCCATTGCGCCAGATTTCATCAACGCTTCCATTGATTTTTTATTTAAATTTTTATGCGTAATTCTATCAAGAAATTCGGAGATTGATTTATATTTTCCAGCTTTTTTCCTTTCAGCAATGATTGCATCTGAAATGTCTGTACCCATATTTTTAATAGTATAAAGTCCAAAGCGAATTTTTTCGCTTTTATTTTTGCTACTTATTGGCTCATCCAAATTGGAAGGAAGACAAGTAAATCCGCCAAAACTTTCATTGATATTTGGAGGTAAAACAAGAATATTCATTTTTTTACATTCAGTGATTATTTCAGAAATTTTTTCTACGTCACCTGATTCAGCAGTGAGGATAGCGGTCATATATTCTACTGGATAATGCGCCTTCATATAAGCAGTTTGATAAGCGACTTTTCCATAACTGGCGGCATGAGCTTTATTGAAACCATAGGCTTGGAATGGTTCAAAAAGTTTCCAAAGTTTTTCGGCGAATTCTGGAGTTTGTCCATTGTCGATTATTCCTTTAGTAAATTTTTGATATTGGGCGGCCATTTCAGCTGGAATTTTTTTACCGACGGCCTTGCGGAATTTATCGGCTTCTTCCCAATTGTAGCCAGCCATTTCAAGGGCACAGAAAAGGAGGTCGTCTTGGTAGACAATCAATCCGTATGACTCACTCAAGAATTTTTTCATTCTTGGGTCTAAATATTTTACGAGTCGTGGATTATGTTTGCGTTTAATATATTCCGGAATTGATTCCATTGGTCCTGGACGATAAAGCGCAACCATTGCATTAATGTCGTGAATGGAGGTCGGCTTCAGCTCTTTTAAATATCTTGTCATGCCTGCGCCGTTTAATTGGAACAGTCCTTCCGTTTGACCACTTGCAAGTAAAGCAAAAGTTTTTTTATCATCAAGTGGAATTTTTTCGATATCTATGTCTATATTGTAGAATTTTTTTACTAAACTTACCGCATCTCCCAAAATTGCTAAATTGCGGATACCCAGAAAATCAAATTTCAAAAGACCAGCATCTTCAATGCTATACATATCATATTGAGTAATTACCTTTCCACCCTTTGGGTCAAATTGAGTTGGGGTATATTCATAAAGTGGTTTTGGGGCGATAACTACTCCAGCTGCGTGAACAGAAATATGTCGGACACAACCTTCTAATTTTTTAGCTAGATCTATTATTTCTTTTGTATCTTTTTCTTTTTCATAAGCTTCTTTCAGTTCGGGAACAATTTCCATCGCATGGTCTATGGTCATCGGCATTCCCTGGGAACCCATTGGAATCATTTTTGAAATTCTGTCGCCAATAGCGTAAGGATGGGCAAGCGCACGAGCGACGTCGCGAACTGCACCGCGGGCCATCATTGTTCCAAAAGTACCAATTTGGGCCACTTTATCTTCACCGTATTTTTGTTTGGCATATTCAATCATTTCATCGCGTCTATTGTCGGCATAGTCCATATCGATATCAGGTGGAGAAGGACGAAACGGATTTAAAAATCTTTCAAAGGGAAGTTTATATTCTATCGGATTTACTTTAGTAATTCCTAAAAGATAAGTGACCATCGAGCCCGCGACGGAACCTCGGATTGTCGTTAAAATATTATTTTCTTTGGCATGACGAAGTAAATCTCCGACTACTAAAAAGTATGGCGTGTATCCTTTATTGAATATAATTGCAAGTTCGTATTCAACACGTTCTTTGATCTCAGGAGTTTCAGCAAGCCCAAGTCTTTTATACCCTTCTTCAATTAGCTCACGCATTTTTGTTTCATAACTTTTTCCTTCTTCAATAATATAGGCGGGGAATACCCATTTTCCAAGGTCAATTTCAATATTGCACATTTCTGCAACTTTCAAGGTGTTGGTGACGGCTTCAGGGATGTCTTTAAAAATTTCAAATGCTTTTTCTCCATTAACAAAAGAATAATCATCACCACCAAAAGAAAATTTTTTTTCGTCTTTTATGTCAGAATTTGTCTGAATAGCGAGTAATGTCTCGTGCGCTTTAGCATCTTCTTTGTGGGGATAGTGAGAATCAAAAGTAGCCACCAGAGGGATATTGAATTTTTTGCTCATCTTTTTTAGACCTTCGCGTGCTTTACTATATTCTGGAAAAGAAACACTTTCTTTCATAATTTCCAAAAAATAATTTTCTTGGCCGAAAATTTCCTGATGTTCTTTGATTATTAATTCTGCTTTCTCTTCATCTTCATTTGTAAGTGCCCTAGAAAGTTCTCCGCCAGGACAACCAGAAAGACAAATTATACCCTTAGAATATTTTCGGAGAATTTCTTTATCCATTCTTGGTTTATAATAATAGCCTTCTAAATTAGAAAGACTTACAAGATGAATTAAATTTTTATAGCCTTCATTGTTTTTAGCTAGTAAGGTTAAATGATAACGTTTACTATCAATACCTGTTTCTTTGTCTAATCTTGAACGTTCAGCGATATAAGCTTCAACTCCAATAATAGCTTTGATGCCTTCTTTTTTGGCAAGTTTATAAAACTCAATAGTTCCATACATATTGCCGTGGTCGGTAATAGCGATAGCCGGCATTTTATATTTTTTGGCAAGATGCACCAAATCTTCAACTTTAGAAAGCCCATCGAGTAGGGAATAATGTGAGTGCGTATGTAAGTGGACAAATTTGGCGGTTTCCATTTTTTTATCTTAACATAAATTTGAAATTAAATAAGTGGCGATAATGGCGGCGGTTTCACCACGGAGAGTAAGGGGACCGAGGGATGCAATCTTGAAATCAGAAAGTTTTGCTTTGGTAATTTCTTCTTCTGTCCATCCGCCTTCGGGACCGATCCAAATGCTACACGGAGAATTGCTATTTGAAATGCACAAAAATTTCTTGCTAGAAATTTTCTCTGTCTGGCGCCGTCGCGCCTCCCAATGCATTTCAAAAGTTAATTCTCCACTAGCATCAAACAAGATACTTTCTCCTTTAACAATTTCTATTACTTTTTTAAATTCAATTGGTTCTGAAATTTCTGGAATATTTATGCGTCCGGATTGTTCGCTGGCTTCCTTGGCTATTTTTTGCAAGCGTTCTGTATTAAGTCCTGTTTTGATAGTACGAGCAGTGATGATTGGAATTATTTTAGATACTCCGCATTCAGTTGCTTTTTGCACTACTAATTCAAAATTTTCTTTTTTCAAGATAGCGCAAAAAAGTGATACCTCGTTTTTTGGTTTATTTTTATTTTGCTCAATTTTTTCGATTAAAACATCAATACTGTCTTTATTTATTTTCGTAATCTCAGTCATAGCTGAGATATCTTTTCCGTCGCATAATTCAACTAGTTCGCCTTCTTTTAATCGGAGGACATTTTTTATTTGATTGACTATTTCTTTGTCTTTAATTTGTAGGCTTTTTTGAGTTAGATCAAAAGGCCCAATAAATCTATGAATTTTCATATATATCCCATCTTAACATTTTTTGATATAATATAAATACTATGGAAAACAATAAAAAATTAAGAGTAGGAATTAATGGTTTTGGGCGGATTGGTCGGGCATTTTTGAAAATTGCTTGGGATAACCCCCAGATTGAAATTATCGCAATTAATGATTTGGGAGATGTTGCTAATATGGCTTATCTTTTGAAGCATGATACGGTTTACCGAAACTGGAATCACGAAATTAAAACAGAAGGGCAAGAAATAATTGTTGATGATAAAAAAATAAAAGTTTTAGCAGAAAAAGATCCGAGTGTTCTTCCTTGGGGAGTATTGGGAGTGGATGTAGTAGTGGAATCAACCGGACTTTTCACGATGTATGAAAAAGCAAATGCACATATAATGGCTGGTGCAAAAAAAGTGGTTATTTCTGCTCCAGCGAAAGGAGAGGAAGAGAGCGTAAGGGGTGAGACAATTTTGCTTGGAGTAAATGAAGAAAAGTTTGGCACTTGTGATATTACCTCCAATGCTTCTTGTACGACTAATGCAGCAAGTCCTTTGATCGCGATTTTACACGAAGCATTGGGAATTGAAAAAGCATTATTAAATACTGTGCATGGATACACTGCTTCACAGGGAATTGTGGATGGACCAAATAAAAAAGATTTTCGGGAGGGTCGTGCGGCTGCGCAAAATATTGTGCCTTCTTCTACTGGTGCGGCGATTGCGGTGACGAAAGCATTTCCGGAACTCACTGGTCTTTTTGATGGAATTTCAATGCGAGTGCCGGTGCCAGCTGGTTCTATCGTAGATATTACTTTTATTTCCAAAAAACCAACAACTGCAGAAGAAGTAAATGAGATTTTAAAGAAAGCAGCGAAAAATACTAAATGGGCTAGAATTTTTGCGGTAACGGAAGAAGATTTAGTATCCTCTGATATTTTAGGAGAATCGCATGCTTCGATTGCGGATTTGAAAATGACGAGAGTAGTCGGAGGGAATTTAGTAAAAGTGATGGGTTGGTATGACAACGAAATGGGGTATACACATACATTAATAGATCACGTAATTAAAACTGGGAATACGATAAAATAAATATGAAAATATATATCGGAAGTGATCATACTGGTTTTGAATTAAAAGAAAAACTTAAAAAATATTTGAGTGACTTGGGTGCGGGTTATGAAGTGGAAGACAAAGGTGCATTTAAATATGACAAAGATGATGATTATCCTGATTTTATAAAACCAGTGGCGCAAGCGGTGGCGGGAGATGCGGAAAGCAAAGGAATCATTTTGGGTGGTACAGGTCAAGGAGAAACAATGTGTGCCAATAAAATAAAAGGTATTCGAGCAGCGTTGTTTTACGGAGAGAAAGAAGCAATCGGAGCGGTGGATATTACTGGAAATAAAAGTATTGATCCATTTGAAATAGTGCAACTCACAAGAGAACATAATAATGCAAATATTTTATCTATCGCTACCCGTTTCGTGGAAGAAGATGAGGCAAAATTTGCAACAGAACTTTTTTTAAGAACAAAATTTTCTGGTGACGAAAGACACATTAGAAGGATAAATAAAATCGAATAGAATGATTGATATCATCCCGGCGATTTTGCCCAAAAATTACGAAGATTTGAAAAATAAAATTGCACTTGTGCGAGGGATTGTTTCTGTTGTGCAAATTGATATTTGTGATGGAGTTTTTGTACCTTCTAAAAGTTGGCCTTTTACCACTGGGGGATTTGATGATGATAATTTTTTAAAAATTATCAATGAACAAGAAGGAATGCCTTTTTGGGAAGATGTTGATTTTGAGCTTGATTTGATGGTCGCTGACGTAGTTTCTAATTTTGATATTTATACCAAGCTTGGACCAAAGAGAATCGTTTTTCATCTTGAAGCAGTGGGAGACTTAAATGAATTTAAAGATTTTATTGAAGGGATGGATGTGTATGTTAGGGATGCGATAGAAATAGGTGTAGCGATAGATATTAAAACTCCTATTGAGAAAATTTTTCCTTTAGTGAATCATGTTGATTTTGTGCAATGCATGGGGATAGACCATGACGGATTTCAAGGAGAAGAATTTGATGAAAAAGTTTTAGAGCAAATAAAAATTTTAAAAGAGAAATATCCTGATTTAATTATTTCAGTTGATGGGGGAGTGAATTTTGATACAGCGCAAGAGCTTGGAAAGGTAGGGGCAGAACGTCTTGTTATCGGATCAACAATTTTCAAATCGGAAGACATCAGAGAAACGATAGAAGAACTCGAAAATATAGTATAATAAAAACAATGGCATTTTTGTCTGACAAAAAAATTGAAGAGTTGAAGAAAACAGCGAATGATATTCGCAAAGATATTATTCGGATGTTAGTAGAAGCAGGTAGCGGACATACTGCCGGGGCACTTGGTATGGCGGATGTTTTTACTCTTTTTTATTTTCATATTTTGAAACACGATCCCAAAAATCCAACCTGGGAAGAGCGTGATAGAGTAGTGCTTTCCAATGGTCATATTTGTCCAGTGCTTTATGCGACGATGGCTCATTCCGGGTATTTTTCAATTGAAGAATTAAAAACTTTGCGTAAATTTGGTGCTCGTTTACAAGGTCACCCACATCGTGAATATTTGCCTTATGTTGAAACATCTTCTGGTCCACTTGGAGCAGGACTTTCACAAGCAGTTGGTATGGCGCTTGCTGACAAGATGGATCTAAAAGAAGACAGAAAAATTTATTGTTTTATGTCTGATGGAGAACACGATGAAGGAAATACTTGGGAGGCGATAATGCTTGCCGGAAAAAATAAATTAAATAATTTGATTGCAATTGTGGATAGAAATAATATTCAAATAGATGGGAATACTGAAAATATTATGCCCCTTGAACCACTGGCTGATAAATGGAAATCTTTTAATTGGCATGTGATAGAAGCAAATGGACATGATTTCAAGGCATTAAATGAAGCGGTAGAAGAAGCTCATCGAACTTATGAAAAACCGATTGTGATTATTGCGCATACTATACCAAGCAAAGGAGTGAAAGAATGGGAAGGAGATTATAAATGGCACGGCATTCCTCCAACTCGTGAACAAGGCGAAATGGCTTTAAAAGAATTAGATTTGAATAGATAATTTTATGTTAAATCCAAATTTAAAATTAAATCCAAAAGTTTTTAATCAAGATGTTGAACAAGTGCCAATCCGAAAAGGTTTTGGGCAAGGTTTGGTAATTGCCGGAGAGCAAAATAAAAATGTTGTAGCTCTTTGTGCTGATTTGATCGAAAGCACTCAGATGAATTTATTTGCCGAAAAATTTCCCGAGAGATTTATTGAAATGGGGGTAGCAGAACAAAATCTTGTGACAGTTGCAAGTGGGATGTCAGCTATGGGTAAAATTCCTTTTTGTGCTTCATATGCGGTTTTTTCTCCAGGCAGAAATTGGGAACAAATCAGAACGACGATTGCTTACAATGATAGAAAAGTTGTAATTGCGGGAAGTCATGCTGGTATTTCTGTTGGTCCTGATGGAGGCTCTCATCAAGCACTCGAAGATATTGCTCTCATGCGAGTTTTACCAAACATAGACGTTATTTCTCCTTGTGATGCGATCCAAGCAAAGAAAGCGACTATTGCACTGGCTAAAACAAAAAAGCCAGCCTATATTCGTCTGGCTCGTGAAAAAACTCCAATTATCACTACTGAAGAAACTCCTTTTGAAATTGGGAAAGCACAAATTTATTGGATGCCGGATGTTGGTCTTGCACAAGTGGGGATAGTTGCAACTGGTGCACTTTTATATCGTGCGATAATAGCAGCGAAAGAATTAGAAGCCGAAGGTATAAAAACAAAAGTAATGAATTTATCTTCTATCAAACCGACAGATAATGAAGAAATAATTAAACTAGCAAAAGAGACAAAAGCTATTATTACAATTGAAGAACATCAAATAGCAGGTGGTATGGGTAGTGCGGTAGCGGAGGTTTTAGCAAAAAATTATCCAGTGCCAATAGAATTTATCGGAATTCATGATAAATTTGGACAATCAGGAACACCAAATGAACTCATAAAACATTACGGAATGGATAAGGATTCTATTAAAGAGGCAGTTAAAAAAGTTCTAAAGAGAAAGGTTTAAATCAACCGATCTTAGTTAATTTATAATCTCCTGGTGCATTTTTTAAATATTCTTCTAGTTTTTCGCGAGAAAGAAGTCCTGCTTGCGCGCCGACTTGTTGAACTACGGACATTGAATTAATCGGTCCCCAAGAAAATGCTTCAAGGGGATTTTTGCCGAGAGCGAGAGCTGCTGTGAATGTTGCTGAAAAAGCATCTCCGGCTCCAGTGCGTTCAAGTGGGGGGGCAATATCAGGATAGATAGTATTATGCCAAAGTTCATTGTTGAAATATAAATATGCACCCTTTGGTCCATCACTGAGCACAACCATTTTTGGTCCGAGGGTTTGAATCCCTTTTGCCAATTCTAAAATATTTTTATTTTCTACTCCTAAAATTCTTTCTGCTTCTTCAACATTTGAAAAAAATATTTCAGTTCGGGCGTAAATGTCTTTCAAGGCATCTTTTCCGAATTTTATTTGGAAAGTTCCGGGCTGAAATGCGAGTTTTACATTTGGGTGTCTTTTTAAATAATCTGAAATCTCAGTGTGGAACGGTAAAGAATCTTCCCCAAGAGAACTTAAATAAATCCAAGCAGGGGAATGATATTCTTGGGATTCTTTGGTATTGGTCCACTGTCGTTCATATTTTTGATGTTTTATTAAAATAGTGCGGTCCACATCATACCAAAGTACATAATGATAATTAGTAAGTTTATCAGCTTGTATTTTGACAAAAGTTTTATCGATTTTTTCTTTTTCTAATACAGCTAAACAATCTTTTCCATTTTGGTCGTCGCCAATATTTGTCATCAGAGCGGTAGCAAGTCCTAAACGAGCTGCGCAAACAGCAGCGTTCGGACTATTGCCAACAGCTGGAATCACATAGACATCTTCATAGGGTATTTTATCTCCAAAACGGAGACAAAGTTCACATCCTTCTTTGTCGATATTACAATGTACATGGGCATCTTTTAATTTTATAAAAGCGTCTATCACAATATCCCCAATTGCTAAAAAATCTATTTTTTTATAATTTTCCTCCATGTTATTATTATAACATATTATAAATTATTAAAAGTAATTTTATGAAAATAAAAATAACATTTATTTTTGTCTTTTTGTTTGTATTTTTAGGTTTTAAGGTGGCTTGTGCAAGTGTAATTATAAATGAAATAATGTACGATTTACCAGGTTCCGATACTTTAAGTGGTAAAAACAGAGAATGGATTGAAATTCACAATACTGATAATTCTGCGATAGATATAACCGGAGAATGGAGATTTAATGACGGTTCTTCTCATTATCTGAATGACAAAAATACTTTTTCAATACCAGCAGACGGATTTATTGTATTGGCTGGTGACAAAGCAACATTTCTCACTGACCATCCTGGTTTTTCTGGTACAGTAATTGATACCTCTATGAGTTTGAGTAATACTGGAAGTACTTTAAAAATTCTAGATGCAAGTGGAAATGCCACAGACACTGTAACTTATTCTTCTTCTCAAGGGGCAAATGGTGATGGTAATTCTTTGCAACTTGTTAACGGAGCTTGGGTTGCAGCAACTCCTACTCCAGGGGTAGCGAATGAAAATACAATTATTACAGAACCTCCTGTTGGTGGCGGCAATAGTAGTGGGGGTGGAGGAACATTTTCAGCTACTACACCTGAAACAAAAACAAAAGTAGTTGAAACACCCCAAATAAAAACAAAAATTACAGCCAAAAATTTAGCCTATGTAGGAATCCCATTTGAACTTGAAGCAAATACTTTAGGTTATTCTAATGAAATAAGAAATTATGGAAAATATTTTTGGAATTTTGGTGATGGAGATTCAAAAGAAATAAATTTAAATCAAAATGGAAAATTTACACATACATATTACTACGAAGGGGAATATAATATAACGCTCGAATATTATTCAAACTATTATTCTCTAGTTCCTGATACCACTAGCAATTTTATTATTAAAGTAATTCCTGCCACTGTTTTTATTTCAAAAGTTGGAGATGAAAAAGATTTTTTTATTGAGCTTTCAAATAATTCTGATTATGATATTAATGTTTCAAAATGGATGCTTGGATCTTCAAATAAAACTTTTACTTTGCCAAAAAACACAAACATTCCCACAAAAGGCAAGATAATTTTATCTCCCAAAATAACTGGTTTTACAGTGGAAGACAAAGATAGTTTAAAACTTTTAAAATCCACCGGCGAAATTGCTTTTGATTTTAACCCGCCCAATGTAAACAAAATTATTCCAAAGACATTTATTAAATCAGCACAAAAAAATGAAAATACTCCTCAAGTAAAAGAAATACCACCTTCTGTTGATTCAAATTTAAATTTACAAAATGAAGCAGAAATTTCTGCGTCCGATCTGAGCGCCTCTTCAGTTTTGAGTGGTACCAATGATAAAAATCAAAATAAATCATATTTCTTTTTCTGGGGTTTTGTTGTATTATTGTTTATCTCTGGCGGAGGAGTTTACTATATCCGTCAAAGAAAAAATGTCTCAAATGTCGGAGACGATTTTAAAATAATAGATGAATAAATATGTTTAAAAACTTTTTACTTAAAAAAATGTTGAGGACGCAAGGGGTGCCTGAAGCGCAGATAGATATGGTTATTAATATGATGGAGAAAAATCCAGAACTTTTCAAAAAAATTGCCGAAGAAATCCAAGCAAAAATAAAAGGGGGAATGGACCAACAATCAGCTTCAATGGAAACAATGAAGAAATACGAGGAAGAATTAAAGAAATTGGTGTAAAAATGAAGTTGTTTTTTTGTTAGTTTACGTTATAATATCCTTAATGCTTATAAAAAAAATAAAATTTAAAACCTTTATTCCTTTAGGAACTTTACTATGTTTAGGTCTTGCTTTATATGTAGGTATTTCATTTGCCACTGGAACAGCAATAACTCTTACTAGCCCAGATGGAACAAGCTACAATTTGGGAGATAGTATGACTTTTAGTGGGAATGTAGATACAGGCGGGGTTGCTGCTACTTCTGCTTCTTTAGTTGTTAAGGATGCTGATGGAAATTATCAAACACAACAAACAAGAAGTGATTTATTTTTATCTGGAACGGGAAGTCCATTTTCATTAATATATTTAGACCAATATAATCCTAATAGCGGGAACCCAACAATCATTACTGACCAAGATGGTGACACTTGTAGTGGTAGTAATTCTCCATGTAATTTATTGGGCAACACTGTTACTAGTCCAGGTACTTATTGGCATCCAATACTTTCTGGAAGAACTTCTATATATGCCGTTATCAATCTAAAAGATGTTTCTGAAGTGTCTTCATTTAATGTTGTTCAACATGATAGTTATTATGCTAGACATTTAAAATTAGAATTTAGCACTGACAATATTGGTTGGTATAGTCCTTATGAAGCAAATATTGTTGCAACCCAAAGCATTACGTTGCCTAGTCCAGTAGTCGCAAAATATGTAAAAATGACCTACAGTAATTTTTTTAATGCTGCAAATTTTTATGTTAGTTATATAGATTTGACAGGTAAACTTACTACTCCAAAAAGTTCTTATGTTGGGCCAATTTCTTTTGCTACTACCAACAATTTTAATGGCGGAGTAAATAACTGGAATATTTGTGTTACCCAAAACAGTGTTTGTACTTATGCATCCAGCGATAAACAATTTACCTCTAATGCTACTAGTATTGATTTTAGTTCTACTACGCCACCCAATAATGCTTCTCAAGGACATTCAGTTATCGGATCAGTAGTAACCTCTTCTGAAATTGTGGAATGTCGGAAATAGCCTCAAGGCTTGGTATTCTTTTAATGAAGCTACAAATAAAAACTATGGTTCATTGACTGCAGCATCTTTATCTCAGCTTCGCGATAAAGGTTCTGCTGATGGAGTTACTTCTTATCTTGGAGATTCTTATGATAGAGTTGAGATTGATAATTTAAATACAGTTTTAACCAATACTTTTACTATCGCTTTTTCTTATCTATATCCTACCAATAGTTTAAATGATTATGAAATAATTAAATCTACTAATGATACTACTCATGGTTTTACTATTAAAAAAAATCAACCAGATGCAAATACAGACCAACTTGCACTTTTGATATATGGCGGTGGTGTTTATCAAGGTGCAAATGTTATGAGTTATCCTAATTTGAATGAGACACAATGGGCTCGTTTTGCAATTTCATTTGATATTCCAAATCATAAATTACGTTGGTTTGTGAATGGTACTTATCTCGGAGAACAAACCATAAGCAATAATTATGTCTTTCAACCTGATAGTTTTTTACTTTTTAATTACAAAAGCTCACGCATATATTACGATGAGATTGTTGTCTTAAATAAATTTGTAACGCAAGCTGAAGGAGAATCATTATCTAAATTAATTAACACGAATAATGATTTAGATTTAAATAATTATGATATGAATACTACTTTCCAAGGAATGGTAGTTGATCAAAATGGTAATTTTGACAAAACCGAAACGAGAACTATCCATGCTCTTCAACAGCCTAGCTTCAATAGTAGTTGTTATTCCTACGACAAAACTTACAGAAAACATTATTATATTTGTCAGCCACAACAAGTAAATACCACTGCTCAAAATATTGATGTTAATTATCAGTATAGTTTTGATAATACTAATTGGACAACCGCTACGACTTTGTATAAAGATTACTCAAACCAGACTTTTGAGGTAATTGGAGATTCTATGAGTAATGATCAAAGCGATTGGTTGGGTGCTTTTGAGACGGATATGAATATCACATCAGTAAATTTGCCAACCCTGGCAGTTGCTGGGAAAACTTGTCATGAAATACTTACCCAACAATTACCCAATGTACCTTTAAATACCGATAATCTTTTTATCACTTGTGGAATTAATGGTTTTATTACTGCGGACAATAGAGTTGAATGGCAAGCGATATATGATGGTGCTAAAGCAAGGGGGGTAAAGAAGATTTACATGACCACAATGCCACCATACAATTATATTAATACTGACTTAGATCAGGTTACAGCAACGACCTGGTGTAATAAGATGAAAACTGAAAATCAATGGCTGAAGGATAATCTTGGAACTAAAAGTGATGTTGTGGTTTCAGATGTTTGGACTGAATTTCATGATCCTAATTTATCAGGTTCCTTAAAGACTGATTGTGGATGGAAAACTAGTCCTAAATATTACATTGATATGGCTGGTGACACAGGAGTACACCCAAATACTGCTGGAGCACAATATTGGGCTGATCAACAATGGAAGAATGGTTTTGACGAAATGAAACAGGACACTAAATATATTTCGTTGGATATTCCAAGATTAATAGCAGGACAAACTTTATATGTTAAAGCGACTCCGAGTTATGGTGGGGTAACGGGTGACACTAATACCTTTAGCCCACTATCTATTCCTGCCGTAACAACTCAACAAGATTGTACTAGTGAGGGATATTATTGGTATGGTGGTGTATGTAATACTATTCCACAAGATCCATCCAAAGCTATCACTGCTTTCACTATTCCAAACCAAGTAGGAGATACCAATATCAATGAAACTACTCACACAATTTCCGTCACCATGCCTTACGGGATTTCTTTAACTTCTCTTGCTCCAATCATCACCATTTCTGGGGCTTCAGTTAGTCCATCAAGTGGAGCCACTCAAGATTTTACCAGTGCTATCACTTACACTGTTACGGCAGCAGACAGTACTACTCAAGCATATACAGTGACGGTAACTAATGTACCTAACAGTGTAAAACCTGTTGCTGTCATAAACCGAGGGAGAGCTCCAATAAATATAATTCCAAAACCAACTCAGCCAACAGCAGCAACCCAAATATCAACTCAACTAGGTGTTCCTGCAATTCCTCCAATTCAAAAAATAATTAAAAATTTGAAACTAGGAGCATCAAACAAAGAAACTAAAAATCTCCAACTATTTTTAATTAGTCAAGACAAAGGACAAAGTGCAAAAGCATTATCCAAAAATGGAGTGACAAATAATTTTGGGGAGTTAACCAGATCTGCCCTTATGGAATGGCAAAAAGCAAATGGGCTAAAACCAGATGGAATTTTTGGACCGAAGACGAGAGCAAAAATTAAAGAGTTGAATTTGTAATTTTTAGCTGGTTTTTTTGTTCTATTTATTAAGTATGTTATAATAAAACTATGAAGAAATACATATCTCTTACCAAGAGAAATCTTTTTATTTACGGTGGAATTATCGTCGTTTTAATTATCGTTGGAATTTTTGTTTTTAAAAATAAAAATAATAATCAAGAAACTATTACCGTGAAATTGGGTGATTTTTTGAATCAGGTTTCTGTTTCTGGTAAAGTTGTGGCAGCGAAAGATGTTGACCTTGGTTTTTCTCAAGGTGGACGCATTTCAAACATCAGGGCTAAAGTAGGAGATGAAGTAAAAGATGGTGATATGATAGCGAGTGTTGAAAATGGGGATTTGCAGGCAAACCTAACTCAAAAAGAAGCCAATCTCTTAAGAGAACAAGCAAAATTAAAATCATTAGAATTAGGAGCGAGACCAGAACAAGTTGCTATCACCGAATCCTCTGTTGCAAGTGCGCAAACTTCTTTTGACCAAGCGAAGCAGACCCTTATCAATACTATCAGTGATGTCTACACTAAATCAGATGATGCTATAAAAAATAAAATAGATCAATTTTTCCAAGGTTCACTATCTAGCAATCCTACGATAATTTTATTTGTTAATGATTCTAGCCTTATCTCAAAAATAAATTCTGATAGAGCCAATATTGGAACAATGCTTGATTCATGGGGAAAATCTATTTTGCAAATAAATTCCAGCACCGATTTAAATAAATCTATCGAAGAAACTCAAAACAATCTTGCTCAACTTAAATTATTCTTAGCAGAAGTTTCGTTAGTTACTAATAATTCCAATAGCACTTACAATGGAGGAAATTCAATTCCAAGTTCTTGGAAAGCAGATACTTCTATTGCGAGGTCAAATATAGATATCGCTATTTCTTCTTTTGCTTCTGCAGTTACGGGATATAAAGATGCACAAGCGGGACTTGTTACGGCACAAAATAATTTATTACTTGAAAAAGCGGGAGCAACTGCAGAAGATATTCAGGCTCAAAATGCTCAAGTAAAATCGGCAGAAGCTGATGTAACAAATGCGAGAGCAATATTGAACAAGACATTAATTTTAGCTCCATTTGATGGGATAATCACGAAAATGGATGCTAAAGTTGGTGAAATAGCCTCCCCGAACACTTCTTTGATTACGATGATGGGTGTCGGTACTTTTCAGATAGAAAGTTTTATTCCCGAAGTGAATATTGCCGAGATTGCTTTAAATCAAGAAGCAAAAGTTACCTTAGATGCATATGGAGATTCCACTGTTTTTTTGGCAAAGGTTGTTTCGATTGATCCGGCAGAGACAATCAAGGATGGAGTGTCTACTTACAAAACAAAATTTCAATTTAAAAATATTGATGACCGTATAAAATCTGGAATGACAGCTAATGTCTCGATTACAATTTTTGACAAGCCAAATGTGATAGCAGTTCCAGGTGGAGTTGTTTTTGATAAAAACGGAAAGAAATTTGTGCAAGTTAAAGTTAATGATAAGATATCAGACCGAGAAGTTCTTACTGGAAGTGTTTCATCTTTAGGTCAAACTGAAATTGTTTCAGGGCTCAAAGATGGTGAGGTGGTTATTCTTAATCCAATTGTAAAATAATATGTTTTCTAGACTCAATATCCGTATTGGATTCTTTCTTGCAAAACGGCAAATAAAAAGGTCAAATCCTTGGACCACTATTTTAATTGTTTTTGTGATGTTTTTTACTTTTCTCAACTTAGTGGTAGTGAGTGGAATTTTGGTTGGATTAATTCAAGGAGCGGTAGACGCTGTTCGCACTCATTATACAAGTGATGTTATTGTTTCTAATCTTAATGATAAAAGCTATATAGAAAACAGTCCAGAAGTTATTCAAATTATAAAATCATTACCAGAAGTGCAAGCAGTGTCGGCACGATATTTAGATGGGGGAACAGTAGAAGCAAATTATAAAACACGTACAGACCTGACAGAAAAACCAAACACTGCGGCTGCTACTATTACTGGAATTGACCCGATTGCCGAAAATAATGTGACAGATCTTTCTAAATTTATTGTGGAAGGAGAATATTTGAAACCAGGAGATTATGACCAAGTGCTTTTGGGAGCATATTTGGATAAAAAATATATGGCGATAGATTCTCCCGGTTTTTCTACTCTTCACGACGTTAGTCCAGGTACCAAAATTCGGATGAATGTAAATGGTGTAGAAAGAGAAGTCACAATAAAAGGAATAATCAAAGCAAAAGTGGACGAGCTTTCCATGAGAGTCTATATGGTAGATTCACAGTTGCGAAGTATTATTGGGCGGAGTGATTTAAATGTTTCCGAAATTTCAATAAAATTAAAACCAGGAAGCGATCCAAATTTAGTACGAGATATTTTAAAACAAAATGGAATAGATAAAGTAGCGAAGGTTCAAACTTTTGCAGATGCTGAGCCGAAATTTATTAAGGATATGATTGACACTTTTGCTTTACTTGGGAATATGCTTTCTTCTATTGGTCTTGTTGTCGCTTCAATTACAATTTTTATTGTTATTTTTATTAATGCAATTACTCGTAGAAAATTTATTGGAATTTTGAAGGGTATTGGGATAAGTGAACAAGCGATTGAAGTTTCTTATATTTTACAGTCTTTCTTTTACGCCTTTTGTGGTTCAGTGGTGGGGGTATTTGTTCTTTATGCAATACTGCAACCGGCAATTGCAGCTCACCCGATTGATTTTCCCTTTAGTGATGGGATCTTAGTAGCTCCGATTGGAGGAACAATGCTTAGAATCGGACTTTTAATGATAACTACAATAATTGCTGGTTTTATCCCAGCCCGACTGGTCGTACGTAAGAATACTCTAGATTCTATTTTAGGTAGAAAATAATTTTTTAAAAATATGATTGAAATAAAAAAATTAACAAAATCATTTAAAGACGGAGAAAATGAAACACAAGTTTTGAAAGGAATTGATTTTCGGGCAGAAACAGGAGAATTCATAGCGATTATGGGACGTTCTGGTGCTGGCAAGAGTACTTTTCTCTATCAAATGAGTTTATTAGACGAACCAACTACTGGAGAGATAATCATAAATGATAAGGACACTTTTAAAATGTCAATTGAAGAAAAGACACTTTTTCGTCTTAAAGAACTTGGTTATGTGTTCCAAGATTATGCGCTACTGCCGGAAATGACTGCTCTTGAAAATGTTGCCTTGCCACTTTTGATGCAAAATATTTCAGAGAAAAAAGCTTACGAAGAATCTACTAAAGCACTTGTTCGAGTTGGTTTAGAAAAAAGATTAAACAGTTTACCCAGTAAACTCTCAGGGGGGGAACAACAGCGGGTGAGTATTGCACGTGCCATTGCACATCATCCTAAAATTTTATTTGCAGATGAGCCAACAGCAAATCTAGATAATGAATCTTCTCGAGTGGTAATGGAATTCTTTAAAGAATTACATAAAGGAGGACAAACCATCATTATGGTTACCCACGAGCACGAATATAGTAAATTTGCGGAACAAATTGTGCATCTTGATGATGGTAAAATTATCAAAATAGAAAAAAATTAAGGTTAGATTATATTATTTTAACCCTTATGACATAAGGCTGTTTTGAACTTCATGAATTATCCACTAATTGTCCACTGTTTTTATTGACTTGTCAAAAGATAAGCACATAATTAAATTTAATGAAAAATTAATGAAAAGCAAGTAAATTTTAGTCGATTACTTGTTTATATTTGAAAATTATCAATAAATTATAAATTAATTATGAAAAAATATTTTTTTATTGGTTTAGTCGTTTTTATTAGTTTATTTGTTGTGGGTAGCAGTGTTTTTGCGCAAGAAGTGTCTAGCCCAGTATTAATACCACATCTTAGGATAAATTCTCCAATAAATAATTCAATTTCAGGTGATAATAAAATATTACTGGAATTTTCAGAAACAAATGTAACAACCTGTTGGTATGGTTTATATAATTTAGAAAGAGGAATGAAGTTTCATTCATTATCCAATTGTGACGAAAGTGTAGTACTAGATTTAAATGATGGCGATTATACTCTTAATCTTTTTGGGATGAATAATACCGTAATACTTCCAAGGGTGGCAACCGTACATTTTTCTGTAAATCATCAAATACCATTTAGAGAAGTGGGTCTTACTATAACTTCTCCAGTAGATGATTCAACTATAACAACAAACGGAAATAGAATTTTTTTAGAATTTACGGAGACAAATGCGACAACCTGTTGGTATGATTTAGGAGGATGGAAAGACAAAGATGGAAATAGTAATTTTTCCTTGCCTGGTTGCCAAAACAGATGGATAGATTTGCCTACTTTACCCGAAGAAGGTGATTATTATGTTCTTAACCTTTTTGGCACAAATGAGACAGTGACCCACCCGAGTTGGCATGGATTAGCAAGTGTAGATTTTAAGTTATCAAAAGAAACCCAAAACGTAGGAGGTGGTTCAAAAAGTAGCTGTGAAAATTGTGATTTGATACCTTTTTCTATTGATCCTCCAGAAATTGATTCAACAACCAATCCATATATTTTAACCTCCGACGATGCCCTTGTCCCACTTGGAATAAGTGACCCACTTGACATAAGTGTTGGACCAAAAATCGATATGGTTATTATTTCTCCACTTCGAGATAGTTATTTAAAAGGAGAAGTAAAGTTAGTAGCAGATATTTCAAAATTACCAATGTCAGATGTTTCTAGTATAGACATAAAACCAAGTAATGTAGATTTAATTTGGCAAGCAAGTTTTGAAAAAGATTCTGATAAGGTTATTGATGTATCAAAAGCAAAATGTGAAAGAGAAAGCAAAGAGTGCTTAACTTTATGGAAAACTAGTTTAGATTCTATAAAAGACGGTAAATATAAAATTTGGGTTATAACTGCTGATGGTCTTAATAAATCAGAACCAATTGATGTGATTATTGATAATACTGCTCCGATAATTACAATTGCTCCTTATCCAATAACTTCAACCAACCAAGATATCATTGTAACAGCTACAACCAATGAAGGAACATTAAATATTGCTTCTCATACTTTTACTGCAAATGGTAGTTTTGATTTTATAGCAACTGATCTTGCTGGAAATGTGACAACCAAAACAGTTACTATTTCAAATATTGACAAAGTTGCTCCAGTAATCACTCTTCTTGGAGACAGTTCTATGACTTTGAGTTATGGTAGTTCTTTCATTGACCCAGGAGCAACCACAGATGATGGTTCTTCTATTATCTCAACTGGTTCAGTTGATACAACTACAGCAGGAACTTATACTATTACTTATGACTCTACAGATTCAGCTGGCAATTCTGCTACTGAAGTTATCCGAACAGTAACTGTAAACAATAGACCAAATGGAGGACATGGTGGTGGAGGAGGTGGTGGAGGAGGTGGTGGAGGTTCCTCGGTAAATTCTATTATTCCAGTTGTTACTGCTCCAACAGGTCAAGTTCTTGGTGCCGAAAAGTTTCTTTTCTTAAACAACATGAAAACTGGTTCTAAATTAGATCCAGACGTGAAAGAATTACAAAATCGTTTAATTACTGAAGGATTTTTTAAGGTCACAGCCAATGGATATTTTGGTCCGGCAACGAAAGCCGCGGTAAAAGCGTATCAAAAAGCGAATTCTCCTCTTAAAGTAGATGGAACAGTGGGTCCTCTCACTAGAGCCTTGTTAAATAAGTAGATTTTACCAAATTGACAAATAAAAGAACTGTGTCTTTACAAACATAGTTCTTTTGTGTATAATATGAGCATGTTTACTTGGTTAAAAAAGTGCTTTATTCCACATGAAGACAATAACCATCGTCCGCATGTATTGTGCAATTCTAATATCCGCATTATTGTCTTAATAATTTTATTTTTTGAGACTGCTACTTTTTTTGTACCGACCTTAAATTATGTCAATATAATTGATTCCGGGAATATGGCGGCGGTTTTGCCAGCGGTACTTTCAACTTTTACCAACGAAGAAAGAGAGACACAAAAACTTCCAACACTTGCGATAAATCCGCTTCTCACTAAAGCGGCGGAACTAAAAGCAAATGATATGGCTTCCAAAGGATACTTTGCGCATACCAGCCCAGAAGGCAAAACACCATGGTATTGGATAGACCAGGTAGGATATAGTTATCAATATGCAGGAGAAAATCTTGCTATCAACTTTACTGATTCTAAGGATGTGACTAATGCTTGGATGGCAAGCCCGACCCATCGCGCAAATATTTTAAAAGGGAAATATACAGAAATAGGAACCGGAATAGCGACAGGGATGTATCAAGGAAATCAAACAATTTTTGTAGCTCAAATATATGCTAGTCCTGCAAAACCAGTTATCGTACCAACAAAAAAAATAATACAAAGTCCTATTTCTAAAAAAGAAATATCTATCATTCCAAATACTCAAAAATTGCCGAGTGTTTTAGGAGCTGAAACAGAAAATACTGTTTCTGTTCAAGAGCCGACTTTTTTACAAAAAATATTTATTTCACCTCATGACACTACCAGTAAGATACTGATTATTATTTTTGGGATAATGCTCATTGTTTTACTCTTAAATGTTTTTATTAAGATTAAACATCATCATCCGGATTTGGTTACCAATGGATTATTGGTACTTGTTATCATTTTGGCTATTTTAATCGCGAATAACTATATCAGCAAACACAACAATATGATTATTTTAGAAAGTATTGATTACACCAATGGGCAGATGTAAATTATTTAAGAAAAGAGATAGTATAAGGTATCTATTATTAGAGGTTCGTTAAATTTTTATAGTCTTATGATTGAATTTATTGTTTTTGGAATAGTGTTATTGATTGTAGTTTTGAATCAAAATAGAAAAATAGGTGATTTAAATAATAAGATTGAAAGTTATATCAAACAAGGACAATCACAAAGTCCTATCCAAAATGTTTCTCAAAACATAAACCAAGCCCCGCCTTTTTCAATAGTTCAAAATGTTCCTCCCATCTTAAAAGAGAAGATAGAAACACCGATAGAAACGTCAAACGACAAAGAACAATATCAAGAAGAGTCATCGGGAAAAATTCTTGGCAGAATTGGAATTGGTGCACTTGTTTTAGGGATTGCCTCTTTTCTAAAGTATGCTTTTGACAATAATTGGATAGGTCCAACTGGTAGAATATTTATTGGTGTTTTAGTAGGAGCTGCTTTGATTGGGATCGGTCAATATTTCCGTAAAAAATATGAGACATTTTCTTCAATTATGTTTGGGGGAGGAATCGCAATACTGTATTTATCTTTTTTTGCGGCGCATAATTTTTACAATTTGATAGACTCACTGAACACGGGAATATTAATGTTCTTTGTAACTATACTGACTTTTGTTTTCAGCTTCTTAAATAAAGACAATAAGCTAGCGATTTTTGCAGTTATTGGGGGTTTTGTTACTCCATATCTTATTGGTTCTACTGGCAATAATATGATGGAAATTTTTACGTACTTAACGATTTTAAATGTTGGAGTACTCGCAATTTCTATTTTCAAAAAATGGCCAGAATTAGTGGCCTTGGCCATTGTCGGTACCGGAATAAATTTCCTGACATGGTTTTTCCATTTTTACGACAAGTCTCTGTTAGGCTCAACGGTATTTTTCTTAATCGTGTCTTTTGCGATATTCCTAATTGCAAGCATTTATCGAATCATAATGTTGAAAGAAAAATCTACCGAAGTTGATTATTTTTTGCTTTCGGTTAATGCATTTGGATTTTTCGGGATATTTTATTCGATAATGAAACCCGACTATGAATCAATGCTTGGTTTTTATACTCTTCTTGTTGCAATTGTGTATGTTGTTATCGCTTATTTCGCAAACAAAAAAAATCGTGAAGATACTGCCTTAAATATTTTCTTGCCCGGAATGGCAGTTGTGTTTTTGTCAATTGCAGTTCCAATCCAATTCTCTGGAGCTTATATCGCGATCGCATGGTTTGTTGAATCATGTGTGCTTTACTTGATGGCTTCATCTATCAGCAATAGAGGTTATCAGATCATGGGGGTTGGAGTCTATATCTTAGGTTTGATCAATTTCTTTTTCTGGAATGCCACGAAGGGTAGCGGAGTAAATTTTGTTCCGTTTTTGAATCAATCATTTTATATTTTAGTTTTTGCTATTGTTGCTGCATATTTTATTTACTATATGTATCTAAGATATGGTAGTATTTCCACCGATATTCAAAAAAATGGAGTTACGGTTTTTCTGATTATTGCGAATATTCTTACTTTATATGCCTTAAGTACTCAAATTATCTTCTACTATAATGCCCAGGATGCAATAGTACAAAATCAAGTTATGGAAGTATATAGAAATAATGCTGGAGCAAATGATAATAATGCCGGTAATTATTATAATCAGCCCAACAATCCGAGTGTTTTGATTGCCACTCAAAATACCAATAAAAACAAATCAAACACAATGGTTTCAATTCTTTGGGCTATTTACGCGGCTATTTTGACAGCAATTGGTTTTGTAAAAAGAAGTTCAGTATTAAGAATTTCTGGATTAATATTGTTTATTATTACTGCCGTAAAAGTCTTGATAAACGTCTGGGACTTAGGCCAACTGTACAGGATAATATCTTTTGTCGGGCTGGGGGTTATAGCGCTTATAGCATCTTTTGCGTATGCAAAATATAAAGATCATTTAAAGTTAGATTAAAAAAGAACTTTTTAAGCTTGAAAATATTGACTTTTTTTGGTATATTTAGAAAATGTTAAACATCGGAATCGTGGGATTACCTAATGTCGGAAAATCAACGCTCTTTAACGCGCTGACTAAAAAAAGCGTGCCAGCGGAGAATTATCCTTTTTGTACGATTGATCCATCGGTGGGGATTGTTCCGGTGCCAGATGAGCGAGTAGGTCTTCTTTCGGAATTTTCAAAATCAAAAAAGACAATACCAGCAGCAATCCAATTTGTGGATATTGCAGGATTGGTGGCTGGAGCTTCCAAAGGTGAAGGGCTTGGAAATAAATTTTTAACTAATATTCGTGAAGTAGATGCGATTGCCCATGTGGTTCGGGTATTTGAAGACAATTCAGTAATTCATGTTGCTAATAAGGTTGATCCTATACAAGATGTGGGAGTGATAAATTTAGAACTCATTTTGTCTGACATGGAAATTGTTTCTAAGAGAATTGCCAATCTAGTAAGAGAATTAAAAAAGGGAGACAAAGAAGCGATGGCGGAAAATTTGATTTTGGAAAAACTAATGAAACTTTTTGAAGAAGGCAAAATGGCCACCCTAGCAAACTTAAATGAAGATGAAAAATTTAAAATAAAATCTTTAAATTTACTTACTTTAAAACCGATGCTGTATGTCTTGAATACTTCTGAAGCAACTGAAAATGCGGAAATAAAATTATCAGAAACTTTTGTTAAGGTAGATCCAGTGTTTGAAAAAGGTTTTGATGATTTAATAAAAAAAAGTTATGAACTTTTAGGGCTTGAAACTTTTCTTACGACCGGCGAAGATGAAACCCGCGCTTGGACCATAAAAATAGGTTCTACTGCTCCAGTTGCTGGAATGGCGATTCATACTGATTTTCGGGATAAGTTTATTCGTGCGGAAGTGATAAATTGGCAAACTTTACTTGATGCTGGTTCATATGCAAATGCGAAAGCTAAAGGTCTTGTTCGTACTGAAGGGAAAGATTATATTGTAAAAGATGGCGATGTCATTGAATTTAAAATATAAAAAAATAATAGAAATTCTGAAAAATAGGGGAGTAGGAATAATACCCACGGATACTATTTATGGACTTGTTGGGAGTGCTTTTTCAAAGAAGGCTATCAATAGAATTTATAAAATCAAAAAAAGAAATAAAAATAAAAAATTGATTGTTCTGATTTCTTCTATTGATGATTTAAAGAAATTTAAGATAAAAATAAATAAAGAACAGGCCAAAATTTTAAAAAAATTTTGGCCTGGAAAAGTAAGCATTATTATCGGAGATATGGCTTTTAGATTACCTGCCAAAAAATATTTAATTGAAATCCTAAAACAAACTGGGCCATTAGTTGCTCCCAGTGCAAATCCCGAAGGGTTAAAACCAGCCGAAAATATTATTCAAGCGAAAAAATATTTTGGTGATAAAGTTGATTTTTATTTATCAGACGGAATTTTAAAATCAAAACCCTCGACTTTAATTAGAATTAATAAAAATGGAGAAATTGAGGTTCTTCGTGGTAAGATAAAATAATGATTAAAACTTTTTATTCAAAAGATTGGGAAGATTACGAAATGCTTGATACTGGCAATGGTGAAAAGCTAGAACGTTTTGGAAAACATACCTTCATTCGTCCATATGAAAACGCTTTTTGGAAGAAAACTTTGCCAGAAAGAGAATGGGCAAAAGCTGACGGGAAATTTTGGAGTTCTAAAACGGGAGCAAAAGGAGGGTGGAAAATGAATAATAAAATTGAGTCAAAGTGGGAAATGTCATATAAAGATATTAAATTTTGGGCCATGCCGACGCCCTTTCGACATTTAGGATTCTTTCCAGAGCAAGCCAGCCATTGGGATTTTATTGAAGAGAAGATAAAAAATACAAAGAGGCCAATAAAATTTTTGAATTTATTTGGCTATACTGGAGTGGCAAGTTTGTTTGCTTTACGAGCTGGAGCGGAGGTAACACACATCGATGCTTCCAAACAGAGCTTGGATTGGTTAAAAGAAAATCAAAAACTTTCTGGTTTGGAAAATTTTCCGATGCGAATTATTTTGGATGATTCAATAAAATTTCTTGAACGTGAAATAAAAAGAGGAAATAAATACGATTGCGTAATTATAGACCCACCAAAATTTGGCAGAGGTCCAAAAGGAGAAATTTGGAAATTGGAAGAAAGTTTGCCAAAACTTTTGTCTTTGGTTGAAAAGGTTATGAGTGAAAAACCACTTTTTGTGATCTTAACTTCTTATGCGGTAGATCTTTCTTCTCTTTCATTGAGTTATGCACTTAGTGAGACAATGAAAAATTTTGAGGGTGAAACAACACCAGGAGAACTTTGTATTTTGGAAAAATCAAAAAAACGTTTAATATCACTTGCTAATACTGTTGTCTGGACTGCCCTAGAAAAATAACTTTTTTTTTGCTAAAATGGTCTATATGGAAACAAAACCAAAACTTTTAAAGTGGGCGCTTATTATTGGTATAGTGGTTGTGTTAAATTTGTTTTTAAATTATTCAATCTCTCTTTTTTATAAAGAGCCAGATTATAACATTTATTTTCCTCAACAACAGGTAGTTAAACCGATAACTACTAAAGAAGCATGTTTAGCTGTTGGTGGTCAATGGAATGAAAATACTAATTTAGTACCAGAGGGAGGAACACAAACCCCAACAACTTCTCCACAAATAAGTAATAGTTATTGTGATCCGAATTTTACTAAACAACAAGAATTTGATCAGGTACATAAAATTTATCAAAGAAATATTTTTATACTACTTGTAGTGCTTGGAGTGATTTTTATTATCTTGGGTGCTTTTATCCCAAATGAAATTATTACTCTAGGATTCTCATGGGGTGGAGTATTCTCACTTTTTACTGCTTCTTTTCGTTACTGGTCGACTGCAGATAATCTTGTAAAAGTTATTATCTTGGCTCTTGCCTTAGGCGCCTTGATTTGGCTTGCTGTCAGAAAACCTATTCGGAGGACTATTCGACAGGCAAATGAGCTTGGAAAATAAATATTCAAGAATGAAAAATTACGACCATAAAATAATAGAAAAAAAATGGCAGTTAGAATGGGATAAGAAAAAGATTTATGAAGCCAATAATAAATCAAAAAAAACAAAGTTTTATTCTTTGATTGAATTTCCATATCCGTCAGGTGACGGACTTCATGTTGGGCATCTACGTGCTCATGTGGGTATGGATATAATTTCTCGAAAAAAGAGAATGGAGGGATACAATGTTCTTTATCCAATAGGTTGGGACGCGTTCGGTTTACCTACGGAAAATTACGCTATTAAAACAGGTAAGCATCCAAAATTTATTACTAAGAAAAATACTGATAATTTTCGTCGTCAAATAAAATCAGCAGGTATTTCTTTTGATTGGTCGCGAGAAGTAAACACTACTGATCCAACTTATTACAAGTGGACTCAGTGGTTATTTTTGCAATTTTTTAAAAAGGGTTTGGCTTATAAAGCGGAAATCCCTATAAATTGGTGTCCAAAAGACAAAATTGGACTTGCAAATGAAGAAGTAATAGATGGAAAATGTGAAAGGTGTGGAACAGAGACGGAAAGGAGAATGAAAAATCAATGGATGCTTGCAATTACGAAATATGCGGAAAGGTTAGATAAAGATTTGGATTTGGTGGATTATCCAGAACGAGTAAAACTTTCCCAAAGAAATTGGATAGGGAAGTCTGAGGGAAGTGAGATTGAATTTAAAACTAATGTAAATAGAAACATAAAAGTTTTTACAACTCGTGCAGATACATTATTTGGCGTTACTTACGTAGTGCTTTCTCCCGAACATCCAAATATTGGAGAATTTCTTGTTCAATCAAAAAATATGGCGGAAGTTTCGAGATATATCAGGGAAGTAAAAAATAAATCTGAGGTTGAAAGAACTGCGGAAAACAAAGAAAAAACTGGTATAGAATTGAAAGGCATAAAAGCTATTAATCCAGCCAACAATGAAGAAGTTCCTGTCTGGATTGCAGATTATGTTTTAGCGGGTTACGGGACAGGTGCGGTGATGGCGGTGCCTGCACACGATGAGAGAGATTTTGAATTTGCCAAAAAATATAGTTTACCGATGAAAAGAGTTGTTGAACCAAAATTTATTGCCAACACGGGTCCAAGTACTGTTCATCCAGATAAAGAATTTATTCCAAGAAATGCAATCTGTGCTATTGTTCGAAATCCAAAAGATGGAAAATATTTGTGTTTAAGTTGGAAAGAACATCACATGCATGGATTAGTGACTGGTGGTATAGAAGAAAACGAGGATTTGATTGAAGCAGCTATGCGAGAAGTTCATGAAGAAACTGGATATAAAAATTTAAAACTAGTTAAAAATCCAAATTTTTCACTACATAGTTTTTTTTATCATAGAATGAAACAACAAAATAGATGGGCAAGATTCCAGTATGTATTTTTAGAGTTAATAAACGAAGAAAAAGATGAAGTTAATAAAGAAGAGTTAAAAATACATGAAGCTGTTTGGGTGCCAAAAGATCAGTTAAAAACTTTCTTTACTGTAATAGAAGGAGAGTTTATAAACAACTTTATAGATAACTCAGATTATATTTTTACTGGAGATGGTATTTTACACAATTCTGGAAAATTTGAAAATTTAGATTCAGAAGAAGCTCGTAAAAATATTACAAAAGTGGTTGGTGGGAAAATAGTAACAAAATTCAAATTACGAGATTGGGTTTTTTCGAGACAAAGGTATTGGGGAGAGCCGATACCGGTAGTAAGTTGTGAAAAATGTGGCCTAGTGCCGATGAAAGAAAAAGATTTACCTTTGAAATTACCAGAAGTGAAAAGCTATAAATTAACTGAGACAGGTGAATCTCCGCTTGCGAATATTTCAAAATGGGTAAATACTAAATGTCCAAAATGTGGCGGAAAAGCACAGAGAGAGACAGATACAATGCCAAATTGGGCAGGAAGTTCTTGGTATTATCTTCGATATACTGACTCAAAAAATAAAAAAGAATTTGCTAGTAAGAAAAATTTAAAATATTGGACACCAGTAGATTGGTATAACGGAGGAATGGAACATACCACTCTACACCTTTTGTATTCTCGTTTTTGGCATAAATTTTTATATGATTTAAAATTAGTACCAACGATAGAACCATATATGAAAAGAACTTCACACGGAATGATTTTAGGTGAGGGTGGAGTAAAAATGTCAAAATCATTAGGGAATGTTGTAAATCCGGATGAAATAGTGAAACTCTATGGAGCAGATACTTTGCGTGTTTATGAAATGTTTGTTGGTCCATTTGAAGATACTGCTGTATGGAATACAGAAAGTATTATCGGTTCGCGAAGATTTATAGAAAAAGTTTGGAGGATTGGGGAAAAAATTACAAAGAATTCAAAGAAGATGCTTTCTCACTTTTCGCACACGAACTTGGGAACAATAGACGAGCTTACAGTAGCGTATAAAGCAGAAAGTACTTCTTTAAATTCTTTAAGAAAATTATTGCATAAAACAATTAAAAAAGTTGGAGAAGATATTGAGACAATGCGTTTCAATACGGCTATTTCGGCAATGATGATTTTAGCAACTGAGATGGAGAAAGCTGAATTTATAGAAAAAGATGATTTCAAAAAATTCTTAAAAATTATGGCTCCGTTTGCGCCTCACATAGCAGAGGATCTTTGGCAAAAATTAGGAGAGAAAAATTCTATCCATCTGAGCAAATGGCCAGGGTGGGATAAAAATTTAATTAGAGACGATGAAATAAAAATCGTAATTCAAATAAACGGAAAAGTAAGAAATGAAATGTTAATAAATGATGATGAAAGCGAAGAAGAAATAAAGAAACGGGCATTGTCAGATGAAAAGATAAAACAATTTATTTCAGAAAAAGAAATTAAAAAAGTTATTTATGTAAAAAATAGGATTGTTAATATTGTTGTGTAATGAATAAGATTTTAAAAATTTTCAGTAAAGAGTTTACCAATATGAATCAGGCAGCGCTTCTTTTGGGAGTTTTTACACTCTTATCTCAAGTTTTAGCGCTTATCCGAGATCGATCATTGGCTCATTTTATCGGCCCTTCGGCTGGACTTGACGCTTATTATGCTGCTTTTCGTATTCCAGATCTTATTTTTATTTCTATTGCATCACTTGCTTCCATTACAGTGCTTATCCCTTTTATTGTGGCAAAAATGCGTGGAGAAGAAGTTACCGAAGAAGCGAAAAAATTTTTGAATGATGTTTTTACAGTATTCTTTTTAGCTCTTATTCTAGTTGCTGCAATTGCCTTTTTCTTAATGCCTCACTTAGTGTTTTTTATAGCTCCAGGCTTTACTCATACAATGCAAATGAAAGTCGTTTGGATGTCTAGAATTATGCTTCTTTCTCCGATTTTTATGGGACTTTCAAATCTTTTTGGAACAGTCACTCAGCTTTTCCGAAAATTTTTCATCTTTTCTTTAAGTCCGGTTTTTTACAATCTGGGTATTATTTTTGGAATAATAATTCTTTACCCGATTTTTGGTATTTATGGTCTAGCTTTTGGGGTAGTTATTGGAGCACTCCTCCACATGCTTATTCAAGTAGTAGCGGCTTTGGTCTGTGGACTCTCTCCTAAATTTTCTTTCTCCATTAATTTTAAAGACATCAGAAAAGCGATTTTGACTTCTTTTCCGAGAACCATTGGTCTCGCGATGAACAGTATTTCGCTGATTGTGATTGTAGCCTTAGCTTCATATTTGAAAAGTGGTTCTATCTCAATTTTTAATTTTTCTTACAACCTTCAAACAGTACCTTTAAATATTATTGGAGTATCCTACGCGGTAGCCGCTTTTCCGACGATGGCAAAATCATTTACGGCTGGAAAAATGAACGAATTTAAAAATCATTTAAGAATGGCTGCTAGACAAATAATTTTTTGGTCTTTGCCGATTACTTTTCTTTTTGTAGTATTGCGAGCACAAATAGTTCGAGTCTTACTTGGTTCTGGAGCTTTCTCTTGGCAAGATACGCGTTTGGCATCCGCTGCTTTAGCTGTTTTTTCTTTTTCTATTTTAGCTCAATCGATGATTGGACTTCTTTCTCGCTCTTATTATGCGGGAGGAAAAACAACTCGTCCGCTTATTGTGAATTCTATTTGTTCGGTCTTTATTATGGTCTTATCTCCTTTACTTCTTTTTTGTTTTAATACTTTCTCAGTTTTCCGTTATTTTGTAGAATCTATGCTGAAAGTGACAGATATTCCGGGCACAGCAATTTTAATGCTTCCATTGGCTTATACCATTGGTACCATTCTCAATTTTATTTTACATTGGATTTTCGTGAAAAAAGATTTTTTGAAGGATGAAGCGTTTATCGCTAAATCTTTTTTTCAAAGTTTAGGTGCATCATTTTTTATCGGATTTATTTCTTATCTAGGGTTAAATGCGTTTTCACCGATTTTTGGTTTGACAACCTTCTGGGGAGTATTTTTACAGGGTTTCTTTTCAGGAAGTTTAGGAATTTTGGCCGGTTTTATAGTTTTATATTTATTAAAAAACGAAGAATTAATCGACTTAATAAAGACACTAAAGACAAAATTCTGGAGGGTGAAAGTAATTGTCCCTTCCCAAGAAGAGCTTTAAAATTAAAGGTATTTGTGGTATAATTCCTAAATGCCTTTTGAAAGGATTTTTCATTATTACTGGTCGTCAATAAAGAAATATCAGTGGTCTTTTTATGTCCTCCTTGTTTCATATGGAGTAGGAGTTATTCTCTCTGACATTTTAAATCCTCTTTTATATAAAAATATTATTGATTTAATTTCTGGTGGAACGCCCAGTGTTCTTTTGTCTAAGGAACTTTTTAGTGTCTTTTTTACAATTATATTTGTAGTATTGGGGTATCAAATTTTTTATAGAATAGGAGATTATTTGGTTGCGTATTTTGAAGCGAATGTTATGAGAGAGATTCATAATAATACCTTCAGTCGTTTGATGAATCATTCCTATAAATTTTTCTCTAACAATTTTTCTGGTTCAATTGTAGCCAAATCAAAAAGGTTTGCATCTTCTTTTGAAAGTATTACCGACAACGTCAGCTATAATTTTTGGTTCACCTTTGTTCAATTGACAGGTGTATTTATTGTTTTATTTTTAAAAGTTCCAGCGGTTGGATTTTTGGTTCTTGGTTGGTCAATAATTTATGTTTTTATTACGATTCTTTTTATCAGAAAAAAATTTAAATATGATTTATTGAAATCAAATGCAGATTCAAAGGTGACTGGTAGCTTTACTGATGCGATAACCAATATTTTAAACATCAAAATATTTTCCGGGAAGGGAAGAGAGCATAATCTTTTTAAGGAAGTTACTTTTGATGAATATACCAAACGTAAACGCGCTTGGTTTTTTGGCAATTTTCAGAATACAATTCAAGGGCTTTTAATGGCAACGCTCCAGATTTCTGCTGTTTATTTTATGATTAGCTTATGGCTTAGCGGTTCTATTACTACCGGAATGGTTGTTTTAATTCAAATTTATATTTTTGGTGTTTTTGATCGTTTATGGAATTTAGGGATTGTGATGGTACGCTTTTTCCAAAGCTTAGCTGAGGCGAAAGAAATGGTTGATATTTTTGATGTTGTGCCGGATATACAAGACCCGAAAAATCCGGAAAAATTAAAAATAAAAGAGGGACATATAATTTTTCAAAATGTATCTTTTGAATATAATAATGGTCAAAAATTGTTAAAAAATTTCAATCTTGAAATAAAACCAGGTGAATCCATTGGTATTGTCGGTCATTCTGGCGCTGGGAAAACAACTATTACGAAACTTCTTTTACGATTCAGTGATATTTCCAAAGGGAAAATCACTATTGACGAACAAGACATAAAAAATATTACGCAAGATGATCTTCGAAGTGCTATTGCTTACGTGCCCCAAGAGCCAATACTCTTTCATCGGTCAATTAGAGAAAATATCGCTTATGGTAAGCCGAAAGCGACAAAAGAAGAGATAATTGAAGTTGCTAAAAAAGCTCATGCGCATGAGTTTATTGGAAAATTAAAAGAAGGTTATGACACAAAGGTTGGAGAAAGAGGTATAAAACTTTCGGGAGGAGAACGTCAACGAGTAGCGATTGCCCGAGCTATGCTCAAAAGTGCACCAATTATCATGCTCGATGAAGCGACGAGTTCCTTGGATAGTCTCAGTGAATCATATATTCACGATGCGTTTAAAGAATTAATGAAAGGAAAAACAACTCTGGTTATTGCACATCGACTTTCTACTGTGCAAGAAATGAATAGAATTATTGTTTTGGATAAAGGAGAAATCGCAGAACAGGGTAGCCATAAAGAACTTTTAGAAAAGAAAGGTATTTATGCTGACCTTTGGGAACATCAAACTGGCGGGTTTTTAAAATAGTTCGATGGAATACAAACAAGAAAAAAGAATAGATTCGACAGGCTCACTACGAGTATGCCAAAACTGTAAGAAGGATTTTATTATAGAGCCGGATGATTTTGGTTTTTACGAACAAATGAAAGTTCCACCTCCAGTCTGGTGCCCACATTGTCGAATGCTTCGACGTATGGCTTGGTATGGCTATAGAGTTCTATATAAAAGAAAATGTGATTTCACGGGAGAAGATATTATTACTTTTTATCATCCTAGTGTAAAAGGTAAAATTTATAAACAAGATATTTGGTGGAGTGATAAATGGGACCCGAAAAGTTATGGAAAAGATTACGATTTTTCTCTTTCCTTTTTTGAACAATTTAAAGAATTATTTGATGAAGTTCCAAAAGCATCACTTAATACAGAATACAGCACTATGATAAATAGTGAATATTGTAATGCTGCTAGCTATCAGAAAAACGGATATTTATGTTTTAAACATATCGCTGGTGAAGATAGTGCATACACAAATGTTGCTTTAAATACAAAAGATTCAGTTGATGTTGCATATTCAGCAGACCCAGAACTTTGTTATGAAATTGTTGATGTTCGTAAATCTTTTCAAGTCTTTTTTTCTCAAGATTGCGAGAATTGTCAAAATGTTTATTTTAGCCGTGATTTAGTAAACTGTGGTGATTGTTTTGGTTGTGTTTCTTTGCGAAATAAAAATTATTGTATTTTTAATGAACAATTTACAAGGGAAGAGTATCAGAAAAGATTTAAAGAATTTGACCTTGGTTCAATAAAAAATGTCCAAAAATTTAAAAAACAAACATACACTCTTTCATTAAAATATCCACGTAGAGCAACGCTCGGAAGAAATAACCTAAATGTCTCAGGTGAGTATATTTATAATTCAAAAAACGTTCATGATGCATATTTTATTTCTGATTCTGAGAATATTAGATATTCGCAATTATTTTTAAAAGGCAAAACACATAATTGTTACGATTTCACAGCTTTTGGTTCGAGTTCAGAATGGGTTTATGAAGCAACGTGGATGGGATTAAATACTTCCAATGTAAAATTTGGTGTTTGGGGTTATCGTAATCATGATACTGAATATACTTTTGGGTGTCATGGATCTGCGTATTTATTCGGTTGTGTCGGATTAAATAAAGCTGAATATTGTATTTTCAATAAACAATATACAAAAGAAGAATATTTCCCTTTAGTTGAAAAAATAAAAGAACAAATGAATAAAATTCCTTTTATAGATAAAAGAGGGTTAGAGCATAAATATGGTGGACAAATTCCAATTGACTTGTGTCCTTATTCTTACAATGAGTCTACTGCATTCGAATTTTTTCCATTATCAAAAGAAGAAGCCCTTGCTAGGGGTTTTACATGGAGGGACCCTGATTCTCGTGAATATTTACCCGCAACTATTGTTGTACCTGACAATATAAAGGATGTAACAGATGATATTTTAAAAGCAATTTTAAAGTGTGTTGATTGTGGTAAAAATTATCAAATCATAGATAGAGAATTACGTTTTTTACGTCGTTTTAATTTTCCGATTCCAGACCATTGTCCACTTTGCCGTGATCGTGCTCGTATCAAGCAACTAAATCCAATGCAAATTTTTGATCGTAATTGTGATAAATGTGGTAAGGATATACAAGCTTCTTACTCACCCGATCGACCCGAAATTGTTTATTGTGAAGATTGTTATAAAAAAGAAATATATTAAATTTTATGCAACCAGAAACAAAAAATTGCCAAAACTGTAAAAAAGATTTCACTATTGAAACTGAGGATTTTAATTTTTATGAAAAGATCAAAGTTCCTCCTCCAACTTTTTGTCCGGAGTGTAGATTTCAAAGGAGAATGACTTGGCGGAATGAAAGATCTTTATATAAACGCAATTGTGATTTATGCAAAGGAGGGATAATCTCAATGTATCCACCCTATGCTATTTTCCCAGTGTATTGTCGAGAATGTTGGTATTCTGATAAATGGGATGCTGGAGATTATGCTCAAGACTATGATTTCTTGAAACCATTTTTTGAACAGTTTAAAGAACTTTCAAGCAAAGTGCCAGTGCTAGGTATTTGGCAAAGAAATGTTATTAATTCTCCGTATTCAAATATGTGTGGTGAGTGCAGAAATGTTTATCTTTCTGTTTCTGTTGTGATAGGTTCAGAAAATGTTTTTTATTCAAGGTCAGTGGATAGGTCTTTTAATATTTTTGATAGTTATTCAGTCAAAGAATCTGATAGTTTGTATGAAAATATTGAGGGAGAGAAAAATTATAATTGTCAGTATTTAAAATTATCCAGAAATTGTATGGATTCTTACTTTTTAGTTGATTGTGTAAATTGTAATAATTGCGCACTTTCTTCTAATTTAAGGAACAAAGAATTTTATTTTAGAAATAAGAAACTTTCAAAAGAAGAATATTTTAAAGAAATTGAAAAATTAAATTTAGGAAGCAGAAAATCCCGTGAGTTTATAATTAAAGAATTTTCTGACCTATGCAAGAGTGCGATTTATCGTTATGCCAATATAATAAAATCAGTTAACTCTGTTGGTAATAATTTGTTAAATGCAAAAAATTCTACAGATTGTTTTGATTGTTATGATATAGAAAATTTGAAATATTGTTATCGTTCTTTTTATATGAAAGACTGCATGGATGTTTTTTTTAGTCAAAGATCAGAATTGATTTATGAATATACCACTGGAGCCTTAAATGATTATAATGTTAAGTTTTCATATTCGGCAATGGACCAAGTCAAAGATGCTGACTACACTGAATCATGCATTTCGAGTTCCAATCTTTTTGGTTGTGTCAGTATAAAAAGTAAGAAAAATGTTATTTTAAATAAGGTATACACAAAGGAAGAATATGAAATTATGCGAGAGAAAATTGTCAAACATATGAGCGATATGTCGTATATAGACAAAAAGGGGAGAGTTTATAAATATGGGGAATTTTTCCCGATGGAATTATCACGTTTTGCCTACAATGAGACCGTTGCTCAAGATTTTATGCCCTTAACAAAAGAAGAAATAATAGAGAAAGGATATAAATATCTTCCACCAGAATCAAAAAAATTTGAGATAACTATCAAAAGTGAGGATATCCCTGATGACATAAAAAATGCAGATGAAAAAATATTAGATGAAGTTTTAGAATGTTCTCATAAAGAATCTTGCGAACATCACTGTATGAAAGCCTTCCGATTGACTAAAGATGAATTTAGTTTTTACAAAAAACACAATATTCCAATACCTGACAAATGTTCTAATTGCAGATATTATGAAAGACTTTTAGAAATATTACCTCCAAAATTATGGTATAGAAAATGTATGAAAGAAGGTTGTAAAAATGAGTTTAAAACTTCTTATGCACCTGAAAGACCCGAGATTATTTATTGCGAACGGTGTTATCAACAAGAAGTATATTAAATTATATGAAGAGTGAAACAATAAATTGTGAACATTGCGGAAAAGAATTTTCTATCACAGAAGAGGAGTTGAAGATGTATCAAAAAGTTGAGATTGAATTACCGACTATTTGTTTTTTTTGTCGAATAAAATTACACTTATCTTTTTGGCTTTTTGGAAAATTTCGCAAAGGAAAGTCTGATTTGTCTGGAGATAGTTTGATTACTGTTTTGCCTGAAAACAGCAGATATCCGATTTATACTATTACTGAATGGTATAGCGATAAATGGAATGCAATGGATTTTAGAATAGATTATGATGAAAAGGACTCATTTTTTAAGCAACTTCAAGAGCTCCAAGAAAAAGTACCCCACCCACACCAAAATGGTACTAAAAATACTAAGTGTGATTGGTGTGACGATGTCTGGAATTCAAAAAATTGTTATCTATCTCGTTCAATGGAAGAGTGTGAAGACCTTTATTATTCTTACCGAAATTTAAAAGTGAAAAATTCTATTGATGTGGTAGTGTGTTTTGAATCGGAAAGATGTTTTGATTCGGTGAATTGTCATCATTCTTACAAAACCTTTTATTCCAGAAACTCTCGTGACTGCGTAGATTCTTATTTTTTACTTGACTGTCGGAATTGTCAGAATTGTTTTATGTGTTGGAATTTGCGAAGTAAATCATATTGTATAGAAAATATTCAATATACAAAAGAAGCATACGAACAAAAATTAAAAGAGTTTAATCTTGGCTCTTATGAATCAATTCAAAAATATAAAAAATATCTTAATAAAATAGCTCAAAATAAAGCGGTGCATAGAGAAAACTTTAATTTCAAAATCTACAATTCCGATGGGGACAATTTATTAAATACTAAAAATTGTCACAATTGTTTTACCACTAGCGACTCGGAAGATTCTTATAATTGTGTTAGGGGGTTAAGACATAAATCGGACATAGATGCTAACGGTTGTTGGTATTCTGAGTTAGTAGGTAATTGTAGCTCTTGTCTTTGGGGTTATGCTGAAAAATATTGTGCTTGGTCTTCTTCAAGGTATTCTGAATATTTAGATATCTGTGTTGAATGTGAAAATTGTTTTGGTTGTGTTGGTTTAAAAAAGAAAAAATATTGCATTTTAAATAAACAATATGAAAAAGAGGAGTATGAAAAACTGAAAGAAAAAATTATTAATGATATGAAAAAAAGAGGAGAATATGGAAAATTTTTACCATACGCAATGTCTACTGGTCCGTTTAATTTTTCCACTAGTTTTCTGTATTTTCCTGAAACAGAAAAAGAAGATATTTTAAAACTTGGGGGATATTGGGAAGATATTGTCGAAAATCATATTGAAGGAATCAAAACAAAAGATTTGCCTGATGATATAAAGGATGTTTCTGATGACATAATAACCAAAGCACTTATTTGTCCTTCAACCGGCTGGCGTTTTAATATTGCACAAAATGAACTTATTTTTTATAAACAAAATAATATCCCATTGCCGAGATATCATTTTGATGTAAGAATAAAAGATAACATGAAATACACGACTGTCCTACAAGCCTATCCTTATAAATGTTTTTATTGTAAAAAAGACATAAACGCATATTATCCACCAGAGTGGGGTTATCAAAAAATAGCCTGTGAAGAGTGTTATAAACAAAATATAAATTAAAATGGAATTTCAAAGTGAAAACAGAACATGTCAAAACTGTAAAAAGGATTTCGTAATAGAATCTGAGGATTTTAATTTTTACGAAAAAATAAAAGTTCCACCGCCGACTTTCTGCCCGGAATGTCGATTTGTGCGACGTTTATGTTGGAGAAATGAAAGATCTTTATATAAACGTACTTGTGATTTATGTCAAAAAAATATAATTTCAATGTATGATAAAAATGTAGTTTTTCCAGTGTATTGTCCAAAATGTTGGAGAAGTGATGCTTGGGATTCATCAAAATATGGGAAAAATTATGATTTTAATAGGTCTTTTTTTGAACAGTTTAATGATTTATTTAACTTTGTACCCAGAGAATCTGTTTGGCAACTAGGCAATATTGTAAATGCTGAATATGCAAATTTTGTACATAATTCAAAAAATATCTATCTTTCTTATTCTATTATTGCTGATTCAGAAGATATTTTTTTCTCAAATAATGTTGATAATTCGAAAGTGGTAATTGATTCTTATAATATAAGTAAAAGCGAATATATATATGAAGGAATTGGATCGGTAAAAAATTATAATTGTCAATATAATTATTGGTCTTCAAGCTGTGTTGACTCTTATTTTATTTTAGATTGTATAAATTGTTCAAATTGTTTTGGTTGTGTAAATTTGAGAAATAAAAAATTCTGCATTTGGAATGAACAATATTCAAAAGAACAATATTTTGAAACATTAAAAAAATTTAATATTGGGAGTTATAAGTTCATTGAAGATACTCGAAAAAATTTCTTTGATTTTTGCTTAAAATTTCCAAGAAAATACGGAAGAATAATCAATTGTACTAACACTAGTGGTGATGAAATTCGCGATTGTCGAAATGTAAAAGTTGCTTTTTTCTGTTATAAATCGGAAAATATTAAATATGATTATAGATCGCCTAATATTAAAGATGCGATGGATGTCAATCATTTTCATGAAGCAGAATTAGGATATGAACATGCAACTGGTGGTTCATTTAAAAGTTTTAATGTTAAATTTATAATTAATGGAGGAGATGGAACAAATAATTTAGAATATTGTGATTCTTGCCCATCTTCTAATGAACTTTTCGGATGTATTGGGTTAAGGTCTAAAAAATATTGTATTTTGAACAAACAATATACAAAAGAACAATATGAAGAATTTATTCCAAAAATAAAAAAGCAAATGGTACAAGTTCCATATATAAATAAAAAAGGAAATATTTATAAATATGGAGAATTTTTCCCAATTGAATTTTCACCATTCGGATATAATGAAACAATGGCTGGCTTCTTTTTTCCTTTATCTAAAGAAGAAATTATTAAAAATAAATATAATTATAAAGAAAAAGTAGAAAATAAATATACTATTACAAAAAAAGCAAATGAATTGCCAGATGATATTAAAGATGTTGATGACTCTATTTTAAATGAAATCATAGAATGTGAAGTTACAAAAAAAGCATTCAAAATTACTCCATTTGAACTCCAATTTTATCGTCGTATGAATATTCCAATTCCTCGTCTTCATCAAGATGAGAGATATATAAAAAGACTTGCTTTAAGAAATCCAATGAAGCTTTGGCATCGAAAATGTATGAAAGAAGGATGTACCAATGAATTTGAAACTTCTTATGCTCCTGAGAGACCGGAGATTATTTATTGCGAACGATGTTATCAACAAGAGGTGTATTAATTTTTTCCTTTTAATTTCACATATTTTTTGTTAGTATGAAAGAACAATGGATTTAAAACATATCCGAAATTTTTCGATTATCGCGCATATTGACCACGGGAAAAGTACCTTGGCAGATAGAATGCTTGAAATAACGCACACGATAGAGGCGCGGAAAATGCGCGCCCAGGTGCTTGATTCTATGGAGCTGGAAAGGGAGCGAGGAATTACGATAAAAATGCAACCAGTGCGGATGGAACATACTTTAAACGGGCAAAAATACGTTTTAAACCTCATTGATACCCCTGGGCATATAGATTTCTCTTATGAAGTTTCTCGTGCTTTAAAAGCGGTTGAGGGCTCAATTTTACTGGTAGATGCTACTCAAGGGGTACAGGCTCAAACTTTAACGACCTTAGAAATGGCTAAAGAAAGTGGTCTAGTGATTATTCCTGTTTTATCAAAAATTGATTCACCGCTAGCGAGAGTGGATGAAGTAAAAATGGAAGTGGCCGTGCTTCTTGATATTGATCCAGATAATGTTTTAGAAGTTTCTGGAAAAACAGGTGAAGGAGTAGAAAATTTAATTTCAGAAATTATTAAAAGAATTCCGCCACCGACAAAAAACATGGAGACAGATGGACAAAAACATTATGAAGAAAAAGATAGTGTCCGAGCGCTTGTTTTTGATTTTAAATATGACAATCATCGAGGAGTGATTGTGTATGTGCGAGTATTTGATGGACATCTGAAAAAAGGCGACTCACTCCTTTTTTCTGTTTCGGGTGAGAAATTTATTTCTTTGGAAGTTGGAATATTTGCTCCAGAAGAAAGTCCGAAAAATTCTATTGATGCAGGAGAAATAGGTTATATTGTGACTGGAATTAAAAGACCTGGTATCGCTTCTGTTGGAGATACTATTACTCTTTCCAAAAAACCATTAGAGGCCTTACCAGGATATATGATTCCAAGACCAGTGGTCTGGGCCTCGGTTTATCCAGAAGATGCAGACAATTTTTCTGATTTAAAACTTGCACTAGGGAGACTTCGTTTATCCGATTCAGCTTTTTCATATGAAGAAGAATCTTCCGGGACTCTAGGAAAAGGTTTTCGTTGTGGTTTTCTTGGGATGCTTCATTTAGAAATAATTACCGAACGTTTAAAAAGAGAATTTGGACTTCATTTAGTCGTGACGATGCCTTCCATTACTTATAAAGTTGTTTTAAAAAATGGGAAAGAAGAAATGATTTATTCACCTCATTTTTTTCCAGAAGATGGACAAGTAGTAAAAGTTTATGAGCCATGGGTAAAAGTGAAGATTATCACCCCTGATTCATATGCGAGTGTTTTAATGCCGTTTTTATTTGACCACGAAGGAATTGTACATACTACCGAAAATTTTGGCGACAATCGTTCAGCGATAAGTTTAGAAATGCCCCTGCGAGAACTGATGCGTAATTTTTTTGATGATTTAAAAAGTATTACTTCTGGTTATGGTTCTATTTCTTATGAAATCGGAGAATATAAAGTAGCGGATGTGGTAAAACTTGATATTATTGTTGCGGATGAACCGATGGTGGCTTTTTGTCGAGTTGTTTCGCGTAAAAGAGTAGAAGAAGAAGCTCGAACCCAGGTAGATCGTTTAAAAAGTATCATTCCTCGTCAACAATTTGCTTTCAAAATTCAAGGAAAAGCCCTAGGGCGTATTATTGCCTCCGAATCAGTATCTGCTTTTAGAAAAGATGTTTTGATGCATGGTTCGAAAGTAGTGGGGGGTGGAGATGTCAGTCGTAAAAAGAAGCTTTTAGAAAAGCAGAAAAGAGGTAAAGCCAAAATGAAAGAAAACGCAAAAGTGAACATCACCCAAGATGTCTTTTTGAAAATGATGCGGGCGAAGGATTAATTAAAAAATTATTTTAATCGGAAAATTGGAGAGTATAACAAAATCATACTTACAATAATTAAAACCACCAAAACTGACCAAATCACCTGTATTTTCTTTTTGTGCTTTTTATCGAAAATCATACTATAATGGTATCATAATATGCGAAATTTTCAAGAAAAAAATAAGTTTAAAAACTTTATGCGGTCAAAACCAGTTTTGATTTTGCTTACTATTATTTTGATAGCTTTTGTTTGGAATATTGTAAACCTTAGTGTAAAATTACAAGAAACTTATAAGAATAAAAACATAGAACAAGAAAAAATTTCTGATTTAGAAAATAGAAAAGCAAAACTTTCTACTGATATTGACAAACTCAATACCGATAAAGGGAAAGAAGAAGTAATTCGTGAAAATTTTGGCATGGTAAAAGAAGGAGAGGGAGTAGTGGTGATTGTTGATGATAAAAATCAAACTATTCCAGATTCCAAGAATGAAAATAAAGGTTTTTTCTATTTTTTAAAAAATCTTTTTAAATAAAATGTATATTAAGGTAGTTGCTAAAACACAAGCAAAAAAAGAAAGCTTAATTAGAAAATCAAAGGACCATTTTCTGATTTCTGTGAAAGAGAAAGCGGAAAGAAATATGGCCAATAAGAGAATCATTGAAATTCTGACTTTATTTTTCAAGGTTCAAAAAGGGAAAGTCAGAATCATAAATGGTCATCATCATCCCCATAAGCTTATAGTTGTAGAAGATGCATTATGATATAACCCCGTAGTAGAATTTTGAAAAAATTTCACTACAGGGTATAATATTATTATGAAAATTATATTATTTGAGGTTCCAAAAGAAGAACAAAATATTTTTACCGATTTATTAAAAGGTTTTGAAATTTCTTTTTTTGAAGAAAAATTAAATGAAGAAAATGCATCTTTGGCAAAAGATGCCGAAGTTGTTTCGGTTTTTGTCGGTTCAATGGTAGATAAAAGTGTGATTGATGCAATACCAAATTTAAAATTTATTGCAACTCGTTCAACAGGTTTTGACCATATCGACAGAGAATATTGTGCTTCGAAAGGAATTTTGGTTTCAAATGTTCCAGCTTATGGGTCTAAAACTGTTGCCGAATTTGCTTTCGGTTTGCTTTTGTCTCTTACTAGGAAAATTTTTGAAGCGACTCGTTTAATGAAAGAAAGAGGTGAATTTTCGATTTATGGTTTTGAAGGAATGGATTTAAATGAAAAAACAATTGGGGTAATTGGCACGGGAAAGATCGGTAAAAATTCTATCAGAATTGCCAAAGGATTTAATATGAAGGTTTTGGCTTATGATTTATATCCGGATTTAAATTTTGCGAAAGAGATTGGTTTTGAGTATAAGAGTTTAGATGAAGTTATTTCAATGTCTGATGTGATAACCTTACATGCCCCTTATACAAAAGAAAATCATCATTTGATAAATAAAGAAAATGTTTCAAAAATGAAAAAAGGTGTTTATTTGATAAATACTGCCAGAGGCGAATTAATGGATACCGATGCTATTGTTTGGGGATTGAAAGAAAAAATTATTGGTGGCTTGGGAATTGATGTAATGGAAGGGGAAAGAGAATTAAAAGAAGAACTTGAAATACTCTCATCTGAAAAGAAAAGTGAAAAAGTAAGTGATTACAAAACTCTTTTAGAAGATAGAATGATAATTGAAATGCCAAATGTGATTGTCACACCGCATATTGCTTTTGATTCAAAAGAAGCAGAAGGAGAAATTATTAAAACTTCAGTAGATAATATTAAAGGATTTCTTTCTGGTACTCCTCAAAATTTAGTAAAATAAAAAAAAATGAATCACTGGATTAAAAATTTTGATGAATTAGCTACGACCGAAAATCGTAAGTTGGCGCTTACGATTGCGGAAGCTGGCTATGATGCGATAAATACTGAACAAGTAGTATCAAATAATGTTAAGTTAGAAAACGATGTTTTGTCTATCAAAGGGGAAAAATTTGATTTAACTAAATTTAAAAGAATAAAAGTGGTTGGTTTTGGGAAAGCCTCTTGTGATGCAGCTCTTGCACTTGAAAAAGTTTTAGGTGCAAAAATAAATGAGGGAGTTGTTATTGGACTTAATAAAGTGACCTGTGATTATATTGAAACTTTTGCTGGTACTCATCCAAGACCTTCAGCAGAAAATGTGGAAGTTAGTAAAAAGATTTATGAAATAATTAAGGGGTCCAATGAGAATGATTTAATCATTACAATTGTTTCTGGTGGTGGTTCGGCATTATTGTGTTATCCAGACAGTGAATGTGTCCAGGGGATTGAACTTTACGATAAAGTTATTAAATATAAAGAAACGATTACAAAAACTAATACAATCAGAAAACACATTTCTATTTTAAAAGGTGGTGGTCTGGCGAAATTAGCTTATCCCGCAACCGTAATAGGATTAATTTTTTCGGATGTACCAGGAGACAAGTTTGAAGATGTTGCTTCGGGGCCTACCTATAAAGATGAAACGACAATTGATGATACTTTGAAAATTATCAAAGAACATAATTTGGGACATTTTAAACTTATTGAGACACCCAAAGAAAATAAATATTTTGAAAAAGTACACAATTTTGTTTTGGTTTCGAATAAAACTGCAGTGGATGCTATGGCCTTAAAAACAAAAGAGCTTGGGTTGAAACCGAATATCATTTCTACAGAATTATATGATGAAGTAAGTGATTCAATAAAAAAAATATTTTCAGTGGAAAAAGATGGTACAGTAGTACTTGCTGCGGGTGAACCGGAACTAGAAGTTACCAAAAAAGGAGGAAGTGGTGGCAGGAATTTGTTTATGGGATTAAAAGCGATAGAAATGAAAGTTCTAGACGAAAATTCTGTTTTTATACCTTTTGCTTCAGATGGTATGGACAATAGTGATGCCGGAGGAGCAGTTGTTGATAAAAATACTATAGAGAAATTCGAAAAAATAGGTGTTGATGTCAAAAATTATACAGAAAACTTTGATGCTTATCCCGCTTTTAAAAAATCAGGTGATATGATAATGACTGGACCAACTGGCGCCAATGTTTCTGATTTGATGATTTTATTAAAGAAAAAATAAAATATAATGGAAAGTAAAATTACTAAAATTTTTGCAGAAGAAATTAAGGACTCAAGAGGAAATCCAACTTTAAAAGTGACAGTATCAGTTGGGAATAATTCTGATAGTTTTTCGGTTCCATCTGGTGCAAGTACTGGAGCACACGAAGCACATGAATTACGAGATGAAGATGGAAAAGGTGTAAAGAACGCAATTGAAAAAATAAATAATATCATTGTTCCGGCTTTAATGGGTCAAAATGTTTTAAATCAAAAAGAGATAGATCATATTATGATTGCACTTGATGGAACATATAATAAGGATAACCTTGGAGGGAATTCTATGATTGGTGTGTCTGTTGCGGTTGCAAAAGTTGCCGCGAAAGTTTCAGGTATAGAAGTATACGAACACTTACGAACCTTGGCTGAAATAAAACCTTCACGTAGGGTTCCTCATCTTTATATGAATTTAATAAACGGCGGAAAACATGCTAAAAACGATCTTTCTTTCCAAGAATATCTTGCTGTCTCTCTAGTAGAAAATGCGAAAGAAGCGGTTGACATGGGAATCAAAATTCAAAATTCCCTAAAGGAAATAATCAAGGAAAAACTGGGAGAAGAATCTCTGATTATGGGAGACGAAGGAGGATATGCTCCCCAAATAAATGATATCCGTGAGCCACTAAAATATTTAACAAAAGCGATTAAGGAAAATAATTTGGAAGGAAAAGTAAAAATTGCTATTGACATGGCGGCTTCATCTTTTTATGAAAATGGGAAATATGAAATTGAAAATTTTAAACACATAAAAGGAATAGAGAATGAAGAGATAACTAAAGATAGATTACTTGATTTGTATAATTCTTTAGCAAAAGAATTTGATTTGATTTCTGTGGAAGATGCATTCAATGAGGAGGACTTTGAAAGTTTTGAAAAATTAAAGGAAGCAAATGATGGATTAATAGTTATCGGTGATGATTTGACAGTAACAAATAAAACGCTTTTACAAAAAGCAATAGAGATGGGCAGTATCAATGGTATTATTATAAAGCCAAATCAAATCGGCACTGTAACCGAAATGCTTGAAACTATGAGGCTAGCTCGGGAAAACAATTTTGAGCTTATTGTTGCTCATCGAAGTGGGGATACAATGGATGATTTTATTGCCGATTTGGCATTTGCTTTTGGGTGTTTTGGCTTAAAAGCTGGTTCGCCACTAAAACCTGAAAGGATGGTGAAATATCAAAGATTAATTGAAATCTCAAAAATATAAAATTTTTTAAATATGTTATAATATACCCAAGTGTCTTTAGGCATAATTATTATTTAATATCTAATTTCAATCTATATGATAGAAGAAAAAAAGGAGAATTTTGTAAAATGGTATAGCGAGGTCGGAATTGCAGATGTTCCAATCGTGGGGGGAAAAAACGCTGCCTTGGGAGAGATGTATTCGAATCTAGTACCACTTGGAGTAAATATTCCAGATGGTTTTGCACTTACTGCTGATGCTTATCGCTATTTTTTTGAAAAAACTGGTTTAAATAAAGACATTGAAGAAATTCTTGCTGATTTAGATACAAAAAGTATTAAAAATTTACAAGCACGAGGTAAAAAAGTTCGCGAAACGATTTTAAAAAAAGAATTTCCTCCATTACTTCACGACACGATAGTAGAATCGTATGCAAAAATGGAAGAAAAATATGGTAGGAAAAATATTGATGTAGCAGTACGTTCGTCTGCTACCGCTGAAGACTTACCAGGTGCTTCTTTTGCTGGTCAACAAGAGACATATTTAAATGTGTGTGGGATAAAAGAAGTTTTAATATCTTGCCGAAAATGTATTGCTTCACTTTTTACTGATCGAGCCATTTCTTATCGAGTAGATAAAGGTTTCTCTCATTTTGATGCAGCGCTTTCTGTAGGAATTCAACTTATGGTGCGTTCAGATCTAGCTGTTTCGGGTGTTGCCTTTACTATTGATACTGAAACTGGTTTTGATAAAGTGATTGAGATAAACGGGATTTACGGACTTGGAGAATTTATTGTGCAAGGTATCGTAATTCCAGATGAATTTGTAATTTTTAAACCAACATTAGAAAATGGGCATAAATCTATTATTTCGAAAAAACTTGGAAATAAAAATGTAAAACTTGTTTATGCGAAAAGTGGTACTAAAAAAGTAGAAGTTCCAGAAAAAGATAGACAAAAATATTGTTTAACCGAAGAAGAAGTTATAAAACTTGCCAGTTGGTGTCTTCAAGTAGAAAAATATTTTTCAAAAAAACGCGGGTCTTATCAGCCGATGGATATCGAATGGGCAAAAGATGGCAACACGGGGCAATTGTTTATTGTCCAAGCTCGTCCTGAAACTGTGCAATCAGGAACAGATAAAAATGTTCTGAAAGAATATAAATTAGATAAAAAATCAGAAGTAATTGTAACGGGGATTGCCGTTGGGGGGAAAATCGGAGCAGGAAAAGTGCGAGTGCTCAAGACTGCTAAAGAAATTTCTAAATTTGAAAAAGGGGAAGTATTGGTGACCGAAATTACTGACCCAGATTGGGAACCAATTATGAAGATTGCTTCAGCTATCGTGACAGACAAAGGTGGGCGTACGTCTCATGCAGCTATTGTATCTCGTGAGCTTGGTATACCTTGCATTGTAGGATCTGGTAACGCAACCAAGATATTAAAAGATGGAAATGAAGTTACAATAGATTGTTCAGGAGGGGAAGTCGGGAATGTTTATAAGGGAATTTTGCCTTTTGAAGTTTTGGAGCATAAATTAGATAAAATGCCAGAACTTCCTGTAAAAATAATGGTGAATATCGGTTCTCCAGATGAAGCTTTTAGAAATCATGCTTTGCCTGTCAAAGGGGTAGGTCTTGGAAGACTTGAATTTATTATTGCTTCTCATATTAAAGTTCATCCAAATGCTTTAATTGATTACAAAAAAATAAAAGAAAGCAAACAAACTCCTGAGACAAAAGAATTATTAAAGAAAATCGATGAACTTACTCAAGGATACGAAAACAAAGCGGACTATTATGTGGACCAGCTTGCACTTGGAATTGCGAAAATCGGAGCAACGCTTTATCCTCATGATGTGATTATTCGTTTTTCTGATTTTAAAACAAATGAATATTGTACCTTGCTTGGAGGGGGAGTATATGAACCAAAAGAAGAAAATCCAATGCTTGGCTGGCGTGGAGCGTCTCGTTATTATGACCCAAAATTTAAAGAAGCTTTTGGACTTGAGTGTAAAGCAATGAAAAGAGTGCGGGAAGATATGGGACTTACTAATGTAATTCCGATGATTCCATTTTGTCGAACTCCGGAAGAAGCACGTCAGGTGATAGATACAATGAAAGAATTTGGGCTAGATCGTGCCAAAGATAATACTTTGAAAGTTTACGTGATGTGTGAAATTCCTTCCAATATTTTACTCGCCGATGAATTTTTAGAAATTTTTGATGGTATGTCTATTGGTTCAAACGACCTAACTCAACTCACACTTGGTATTGATCGCGATTCTGGTATTGTCACTCATATTGCCGATGCTAATAATCCTTCGGTAAAAAAGCTGATTGCCGAAATCATTCATAAGTGCAAAGCTAAAGGGAAATATATCGGCATCTGTGGTCAAGCTCCATCTGACTACCCAGATTTTGCCAAGTTTTTACTCGATGAAGGAATTGAAAGTATGTCTCTCAATCCTGATACGGTTATTAAAACGATTCTATCTCTTGGTGGGATAAAATAATAAGAATATTTTTTGTGCGGACGGGGAGAATCGAACTCCCGCCCGATGCTTGGGAAGCACCAGTTCTACCACTAAACTACGACCGCAATACATAAAATATATCTTCATTTTGATTTCAAAGCAAGTATGATAGAATAGAACATTACTAATTTAGTATAAAAAATAAAATGAAAAAAGTAGAAATATATTCAACCCCAACATGTCATTATTGTCATATGGCGAAAGATTTTTTTAAGGAAAATGATATTCCCTATACTGAATATGATGTTGCTAGTGATATTGCTAAAAGAAAAGAAATGGTTGAAAAAACAAGCCAAATGGGTGTGCCGGTAATAGTCATAGATGGAGCTTGGGCAGTTGGTTTTAATAAAACCAAAGTAGCTAAAGAACTAGGGTTGATCTAATATTAAAAAATGAAAAAAGTTTTTAAAAATATCATTGCTTTATTAATCCTTGGCACTGCTATTTTTGTTTTTAGAGACTCTCTTACAAAGAGCTATTTTACCTTGCAAGATAAATATTTCCCTTGTACCAGACAGATTTCATACTCCATTGGAAGTTTTGACTCAAGCTTTGGAATTAAGAAAGAAGATTTTTTAAATGCAATAAAAAAAGGAGAAGATACTTGGGAAACAGTTGTCAATAAAGATTTATTTGTCTATCAACCAGACGGTAGTGGTGAATTAAAAATTAATTTAGTATACGATACTCGCCAAGAGAATACTCAGAAATTAAAAAGCATTGATGATTCAATCCAAAATAATCAGAGTTCTTATAATGATCTAAAATCAAAAGTAGATAATCTAGAAAAAGAATATAGAGACAAAAAAGCAATTTTTGAATCAAAAGTTATTACCTTAAAAGACCACCAAGGCAGATATAGTGCAGAAAATGTAAAGCTATTAAACAATTTGCGAGCAGAATTAAACACTGATATTAATAATATTAACACATTGGTTGATGAATTAAATAAATCCGCTTCATCTTTTAATAATAAAGTAAAAGATTACAACACTATCGGAGATCAAATAGGAGAAGAATTTGAAGAAGGGTTATATCATTCAGATAAAAATGGTGAATATATAGATATCTATCAATTTGAAAATACTGGAAAACTGACGAGAGTTCTAATGCACGAACTAGGCCATGCGCTTTCGTTAGACCACATAAATAATCCCAATGCGATAATGTATCAATTAAATACTGGAACAAATCTAATTCCCACAAAAGATGATATAAACGCTTTAAGGAAACATTGTGGGTTAAATAGTATTTAAAATTTTTTTGTGCCCTCACTCCGAATCGAACTGAGTCTATTTTTTAGGATAAAATTGTTCTATAATGTCAATTATGGAAAATGAAAAAGGTTTTACTCTTATTGAACTTCTAGTAGTTATATCTATTATCAGTCTTTTGTCTTCGGTTGTGTTTACTGTTTTAAATGGAGCAAAGAGTAAAGCGAAAGATGCGAGTGTAAAAGCTGAATTGGGTGAATTTGAAAAGTTGCTTATTCTTGAATATGCTGATAAGGGTTCTTATTGCGAATTAATCCCTAGTCCTGGTGGAGGTGGATCTTCTATTAATATGACTGATGTCCCGCACACATCATGTTCATCGGTAGGATTTTTAGGATCTTATGCAAGTCAAGCTGTAAAAATTTGTGACAATCTTTGGGGAAATATAAAGAAAGACATTGCTAACAGGGGTACGTTAGAATTTGATGATAATTATCCGCAAGGATGTGACAAACAATATTCAGTTTCTGTTTCTTTAAATAATGGTAAATTTTATTGCTTAGGGAATAAAGGAAAGGGAGAATATGATAATATTTTGAATAGTTCTTTTCTGGGATGTCCTAATAATTTGGACAATCAATAAATCACTTCTCAAGGGGAGTGTTGTCCTAAATAAATGAACTTTTTTCTAAAATATCCTTATTAAATAAGGGTTTCTGTGCCCTCACTCCGAATCGAACGGGGATCTATTCCTTAGGACGGAACTGTTCTATCCATTGAACTATGAGGGCATTCATCTATAAGATACCACATAAAAATCAGATTGAAAAATTGGATTTTAGAATAAATTATGCTAAAATGTTCCCGTGGAACCTGAAGATAAAAAGTTACTTAAAGAAACTTTTGAACTTGCGAAAGAAAACAATAAATTACTTCGCAAGGTAAGGGGAGTCCAAAAATGGCAGGCCTTTTGGAGTGTTTTTAGAGTTATCATTATATTAGGTATTGCTCTGGGAGCCGCTTACTATTTGGAGCCATATATGGAAAAGATAATAACTCTTTTTAATCAAGTTTCTGGGATGAAACAGAGTTTGGACGCTAGTTCTTTAGGTGGTATCTTAAAGAACATTAAGCCATAAAATATGCCGAGGTAGCTCAGTAGTAGAGCATTCGCCTGAAGAGCGATGGGTCGGCAGTGCGATTCTGCCCCTCGGCACAATGGAAAAATTTAAACCACAAGATACTTCTCGTGAAGGAAATGTTCCAAGACGATCTTTGAGTGATTTCGTAAATTATAAAAATTTTTTAGAAAATAAATATCCTAAGTTACACACGGAATACAGACTTATCACTGTGGATGGGGTTGATGGCTGTGGGAAGAGTTATGTTTCTGAAGCTATTGCAAGTGAATTGAGAAAAAAATTTGGAGATGACCAAGTTGTTATTGTTGATATTACCCATTTTCAAGGGACGTTGGGGCAAGAAAAGATAGGACAAGAAAGGGAAAAAAGAAAAAGAGAAAAAAATAAATTACCATTAAACGACAGTTTTGCGTACATGAGTACTGTAAACAGAGCCTACAATGAAGCGATTTGGCCTTTGCTTGAGCAAGATAAAATTGTTATTGTGCCCAGGTCCGAATTAAATTTGATTCGATATTCAATTGAACACTCTGATAAAAATCCCGAAATGATGAAAAACGAAATGCAAACATTGTTATCTGGTGCTATGACCCACAAGCTTTTTGCTGGAAATAGAATTTTTATAAACGTAACTCCAGAAGACCAATTAACAATGCTCGAGCTTCGGGGGGAAAATAGTGAATATGACCCGAGTAATATTGATGAATCTAAAAGTATGGTGGAATCTCAAAATGAAATATTTGATTTTACAAAAGTAATTCCTGTTGACAAGGAAGTTAACGTTATTAAAGTTGATACTTATCCCACTGAATCAAAAGAGTTGTTTAGAGGTTCTGTTCTAGAAGCGGTTAAAAAGTTTATTATTCCAAACTTAAAATATGAATAATTATTCTCATAAACCGAAGGTTTTTTTGAATAAAGAGGTGAAAATATTTATTGACCGACCACTAGGTTCAAAACATCCTAAACACAGTTTTATATATGAAGTTAATTATGGTTTTGTTCCAAACACCAAGGCACCCGATGGTGAAGAAATTGATGCTTATATTTTAGGAGTAACGGAACCAATTCAAAGCTTTAAAGGAATTTGTATAGCTATTATTCACAGAAAAGATGATAAAGATGACAAACTTGTTGTTGCACCAATAGGCGTTAATTTTACGGATTCAGAAATAATTAAGAATGTAAATTTTCAGGAAAAATATTTTAAATCAATAATTATTAGAAACTAAAAAATACCCGTTTCAGGGTATTTTTTAGTTGGTTATATTGATTTTACTTTTACGCTAGTTTTTTTGTCTTTATCTATTTTTGGAAGTTTGACGGTAAGAAGGCCATGCTTTTCAGTTGCTTCAGATTCTTCGGGGTCTACTTCTGCAGGCAATAGAATTGTTCTTGAAAAAGATCCCCAATATAATTCTTTCGTAAAGAAATTTTCTTCACTGATAGTACGAGATTCTTCTCTTTTACCACGAATGGTGATCATATCTCGAGCAATTGTTAACTCTAAATCTTCAGGTTTTACTCCTGCTACCATCGTTTGAACGATAATATCATTAGGAGTCTGATATACATCCACTGTTAGCTCTGCTTCTTCATTTTCTTCTTCTATCCAGTTGTTGTCTTTTCTATCACTTTTTACCGATATCTTTTTTGTTTCTTTGTAATCTTCTTCATCTGCCTTCATGCTTCCAGTTAACCTTTCAAAAAAACTTCTTTTTTTATTCATATATATTTATTTTAACAAATAATTTTAATTTTCACCACTTATTCTTCTTAATTTTTCAAAAAGTAGCAAATTGATAATTGTTGCGACCCAAAGGAAAGCGAATACTTTTAAGAAATCACTTCCGTTATTATCCATTATAAAAAAATTAAAGCTACTATGCAAGGCGATAGCGAACAACAAGCCAATAACAAGATATATTCCCTTTACAAATTTTCTCATATAAAAAGAGAGTCCTAAGGAAATACCAATAATCCCGCTTGATACAGCATGAAGTAAGGTTGAACCCAAAAATCGAAGTTGTCCGGTCATAAGTCCGACTGTTGCCTGATCAAGTGATAATGGTTTTATCAAAAAGAGAATATTTTCAAACGCAGCAAATCCGAGGGCCACAGTAATCAGAAAGATTGGCCAATCTATCGGTTTGTGAATATATTTAGTTTTAGACAAAATTATAACAACAGCAAGAAATTTTACTATCTCTTCTACACTTGCCCAGCCCAAAATCTGTATGGCATTTATTGAAGTTATATTTTGAATTAATTGTTCCATTGGTAAGACAATAAAAACTGAAACCATCCCAAAAATAAAACAAAAAGCAAGTAAACTATTTGGTTTTGGATCTTCTTTGTCTTCTTTTAACCAAAACCAAAGCCAAAAAAGAGCGGGGATTATTCCCACCAATACGGCTAAGCCTATTGTTTTTGGATTTTGAAGTAGGTTACTCATATGGGTTTACCCTGAGCGTTGTCGAAGGGCCATTTTTCAACCATTAATAAACTTTTATTTTTTTCACCTTGCATTGTTTGCCAAATTTCTTCAGTGACGAAAGGCATGAAGGGATGGAGAGTTCTAAGCAATGTGATAAGTTGAGTGTAAATAAGTGTTTTAGCAGATTCTATATTTCTATTTTCTAAAATTTTCTTTTTTGACCTTTCAATTAAGATATCAGCAAAAGTATGCCAAAAGTAATGATATATTTTTTCAGCCACCAAAGAAAAACGGAATTCGTCCATTTCTTTTGAAACTTCTTTGATTAAATCTTTTAATTCTTGATCTGAAATTTTATCTTCTTCGTCAAATTCGGGAATATTTTTTAAATTTAAATCTTTTGTATTGTCTAAAACAAAACGGGTAGCATTCCAAATTTTATTTGCAAATTTTCCATAACCTCGAATATCATTTTCATTTAGTTTTAAATCATTTCCTGGAGTATTGCCGATAACCATAGCCATACGCAGAGCATCAGCGCTATATCTTCCGATTAGGTCTAATGGGTCAGTCGCTTTATCACCCATAGATTTCGACATTTTTTGTCCATCAGCAGCACGGACCATTCCATGAAAATAAACATTTTCAAAAGGAATTTCATCAAGTAAATATTGTGACATCAATATCATTCTAGCAATCCAGAAAAAAATTAGATCGTGTCCTGTTTCAAGAACTGTGGTGGGGTGATAAGTTTTTAAATCATCTGTTTTTTCAGGCCAGCCAAGAGTAGAAAATGTCCAAAGTCCTGATGAAAACCATGTGTCTAGGGTGTCTGGATCTTGTTCCCAATTTTCAATATCTGAAGGAGGATTTATTTCTACATATTTGTCAGAATGATTTTCTTTACGATACCAAACGGGAATTCTATGGCCATACCAAATCTGGCGAGAAATACACCAATCTCGAAGATTTTCTATCCAATTAAAATAAACTTTTTCAAAATGATCTGGAATGATTTTTATTTTTCCGTCGCGTACTGGTTCAAGCATCAATTCTTTCAAGCTTTTATTTTCTCGAGATGGGATTTTTTTATTTACATCAATAAACCATTGAAGTTTTGGTAATGGCTCAATGATTGCTCCAGTTCTTTCGGCGGTCGAAACATTTTGAGTAATTTCTTCTTCTTTTTCTAATAAATTATTTTCTTTTAACCAGTTTACAATTATTTCTCTTGTTTCAGTGGTTTTTTTGTTTAAAATTCTTTCATCTCCAACGGTCATTTTAGCGAATTCATTTATCACTTGCTTGGTAGGCAAATTATGTCTTTTGGCAATATCAGCATCTATCTGGCTATGAGCGGGGGTGACTCCGAGTGCTCCAGTTCCAAAATCTTTTTCTACCGATTCGTCTGCTATAATTTTTATTTCTAATTTTACACCGCAAAAGTCTTCTATGGTGTAAGTTTTACCGACATAATCTTTATAACGAATATCATCTGGATGCACCGCTACAGCAGTATCTCCCACTTTTGTTTCAGGTCGAGTAGTTGATATAGAGATAGGGAAGTCCTTAGAATATTTAAAAGTATAAAATTTACCTTTTTGTTCTTTGTAAACGATCTCATCATCAGAGATAACTGTTTGACCTTTTGGGTCCCAATTTACGATACGGTGTCCACGGTAAATTAATCCATCATCATACATCTGTTTGAAAGCAGTTCGGACAGCAAGATTTCTTTTTTCGTCTAGTGTGAATGCTTCGCGAGACCAATCAAGTGAGGCGCCCATTTTTTTAGATTGATTAATGATTGTATCGTGAGAATCTTGAGCAAATTTGTTTACTCGTTCTAAAAATTTTTCTCGTCCTAGTTCATTTTTTTTAGTTCCTTCTTTTTCTAATATTTTTTCAACTTTTGTTTGGGTTGCAATAGCGGCGTGATCTGTGCCTGGCAACCATAAAGTTTTAAATCCTCGCATTCTAGCGTAACGAATCATAATATCTTCAATCGCAAGCATAAGTGCGTGTCCAGTATGAAGATTACCGGTGACGTTTGGTGGAGGAAGAACAATCGTAAAAGGCTTAGCATTTTTTTCAGTAATTCCTTTTTTCACACAAACATCTGGATTAAAAAAACCACTTTCCTCCCAAAGCTTATAGATTCTATCTTCAGTTTCTTTTGGATTATAAGGTTTTAAAAACTTCTCATCCATACGAGAATAATACCATTTTTTATAGCCTTAATCCACCTTCGGCTTTTATATTTCCAGGGTTTACTCCTTTTTTATTTTGTCCTACATATTTTAAATAGCCGACTATACCAATCATCACAGAATTATCTCCAGAGAGTTTTTTATTTGGGAAATACAAAGTTTGTTTATCTTTAGTAATTTTTTGCATTTCTTTTTTTAAATATCTATTTGCTGAAACTCCACCAGCTACAATCACAGTTTTAATGTTGTATTTTTCTATCGCTTTTTTAGTTTTATAAACCAAGGTTTCTACGACTGCGTCTTCAAATTCTTTGGCAATCATTTGTTTTATTTTTATATCTTCAAGGATTTTTGGATTTTTTTCTTTTAAATCCCTTATTAAATAAAGGACTGCGGTTTTCAATCCGGAAAAAGAAAAGTCAAAGTTTTTGCTGTAAAGCATAGGGCGAGGAAGAGAAAAATAAAAACCAGTTTTTTTAGGGTCGCTGTCTCCGCGTGCTCGCGGAGCGTTGCCTCTCGGCCCGTCGGCCTGCGAGACACCCCAAAAAGACTGTTTTTCTTTTTCTCTTCCCATCTTGGCTAATTTTGAAATTTCTGGTCCGCCGGGATAAGGAAGTTCAAGCATTCTCGCAACTTTATCAAAAGCTTCACCGGCGGCATCGTCCAATGTTTCTCCGATGATTTTATATTTTCCAAAATTATTTATTAAAACAAGTTCGGTGTGCCCACCAGAAACCAAAAGAGCAAGAATTGGGAATCTGTTTTTAGGTAAATTTATTTTAAATTTTTCTTGATATTTTCCAAAAACAGACAGAATATGTCCCTCCATATGATTTACGGGAATGATGGGGATATCAAATTTTTTTGAAAGTTCTTTTGCAAAGACAATTCCAGTCCAAAGAGCAGGTTCAAGACCAGGGCCGGAAGTAACGGCTACCAAACCAAATGGCCTTTTACTTTTTTCTAATTTCGCTTTTTTAATGGTTCTTTCAAGTAAGATAGGCAGGTTTTTTTGATGTTCTCTTTTGGCGAGAGCAGGGAAGACTCCACCGAAGGGTGCGTGAATTTTTATCTGAGAATTTAAACTATCCGCCAGAATTTTAAAAGTGGGGTTTGTTTTACCTTTTACTTCAATAATACTTATACCTGTTTCATCGCAGGAAGTTTCTATGCTTAAAATTTTCATGTGCGCGATACAGGATTCGAACCTGTGACCTACCCCACGTCAAGGGGTCGCTCTACCAACTGAGCTAACCGCGCACGTATTTCAGGCGTCGCTACAACTCAGCTAACCGCGCCCACTTTATTTATAGCATTTTTTCTTCTATTCTTTCAAGCGCGAGGATGAAAGCGCCACGTCGAAGGTCAGTAGAATATTCTTTTGCTTTTTCAAAAGTTTTTTGAGCAGCATCATTCATCATTGGTAAGAGTTTATCAAAGACTTCTTTTTCGCTCCAATGTTCACTTTTTAAATTTTGATCCCATTCAAAATAGGAGACTGTAACCCCTCCAGAATTTGCTAGAACATCAGGTACTATTGGAATTCCTTTTTTAAATAGTATTTCATCTGCTCCTGGGGTTATAGGGCCATTTGCAAGCTCCAGGATAGCTTTAGCGTGTATTTTATCTGCATTTTGGGTAGTTATTTGATTTTCGAAAGCAGCAGGTATAAGAAGGTCGCATTCAACTTCTAATAGCTCTTCATTTGATATGTCTTTACTCCCGGTAAATCCTGCTAGGGAACTAGTGCTCTTTTTGTGTTCTATTAGTTTTTCTAAATCAAGTCCGTCTGAATTATAAACTCCACCCTTTGAATCAGAGATAGCAACAACCTTATGACCGTGTGCGATAAAAATTTGAGCTGCATTTAATCCAACGTTTCCAAAACCTTGCACTGCTATTTTACATTTTTCAGGAAGATCGAGTTGTGCACGTAATGAATCAAAAACATAAAATCCACCGAGTCCAGTTGCCGGTCCACGCCCTTCGGAACCTCCTTTTTCAATTGGTTTTCCTGTGAAAGTTGCTCTGGTTTTGTCGCCAGTAATTTTTTCATATTCATCGGACATCCAATCCATAATTTCTGGAGTGGTATTTACATCTGGAGCAGGGACGTCTTTTTTGGGTCCCAAAATATCTGCTAATCTTTGCACCCAACCACGAGATAATCTTTCAAGTTCTCCTTTGGATAAACTTTTTGGGTCAACGGTGATACCACCTTTTCCTCCACCCATTGGGATGCCTGCGACTGCACATTTGATAGCCATCCAAAAAGCGAGTGCTTTTACTTCGTTTATTTCAGTGTCTTTGTGATATCTTATCCCTCCCTTATATGGACCTCGAGCGTTGTTGTATTCTACTCTGTATCCTTCAAATATTTTTAAAGTCCCATCGTCCATTTTTACGGGGATAGAAATTCTGATGTCTCTATTTGGTTGTCTCAATCTCTCAATAAATTCAGGATTGAAATTTTTAATTTTTGCGACCTTGTTCAACTGCTCCATTCCGTTTTCAAAAGGGTTTTGCATATTTTTTTTATTTTCTATTAATTATTAATAATCAAACTATATCACTTATGAAGTGAACTCTTCATGAAGTTATTATTCTACACAAATTTTTCTAAAACCAAAAGGTCTTCTTTGGTATTTGCTCCGAGGGACTCGTGCGGTTCCATTTTTATCGTTTCAATTTTTTCATTTTCTTCTTTTGCGATTTGGAAAAGATCTGTTAAATAATATTCACTTTTTGCATTATTATTTTTTACTTTCGGTAGATTTTCCCAAAGCCATTTTGCGTCAAAAACATAACAGCAAGCAGTATTTATTTCTTTAATATTCCTTTCTTCTTCACTGGCATCTTTGTATTCTCGAATTCCGATAACTTCTCCATCTTTTCTTAAAACTCTTCCTAAGGGGATATAGGCAGTTCTCCAATCTAGAAAATCTGGAATTTCTGTGGTAGTAAAGGTTATTTTTGGTTTTAGATTTTCGTGTTTTGCTATAGTTTTTTCAATAGTCTCTGATTTTACAAAAGGTTGGTCCCCAGATAAAACAACAATTTCTTCAGCATCTCCGCAGGCATTCCTTGCACTTTGTACAGCGTTGGCAGTGCCGAGGGGTTCTTCTTGTAAGGCATAAACACAGGAATTTCCTAAAGTTTCTTTAATTAAATCAGCCTTATATCCAACTATTGCAATCGGTTTCTCGTCTGTAATTTTTGCGATTGTGTCTATTACGTGCTTGATCATTGGTTTTCCTCCTAATGGTGCTAAAACCTTTGGCAAATCATGGTTCATCCTAGTTCCTTTTCCGCCCGCCATAATTACAAATTTTATTTTTTTAGTATTATCCATGTCAAAAGATTATACAGAATTATAGTAATATTATCAATTAAAAATTTGAATTAAATAATGATAAATCTGGAGAGAGTTAGTGAACCAGAGATTAAGTGAGGTAGAAACGTTTATTTTCGTGGTTAAAAAGGGAATGCCGATTAAAAGCACACAAATATTGCCTAAAAAGATAATTATGGTGGAAAAAATATATCCCTCTTTCACAATGTCCGGTTGTTTGATTTTTAAAATGCGAAAAGTGAGAGTGATGTGAAAAGAATAAGCCATTCCAATAAAAAAATAAAACCATAAAACATATGGGGTCCAATTCCAAAAAAGATTTCCAAGCAAAAATATTATTATTACCAATACGACATATAATGGGAAAAAATATGGTGCGAGAGAAACTAAAAAATTAGATTTTGTTATCAAAACATGACCGCCACTTGATTTCACTTTGATTTTTTTTAATTTTCCACCAAAAGGCCAAGACCATAATGCGTGAGTTAATTCGTGTCCTAGGACATACATCCATTTTGGCTCGGGGAGAAAAATATAAATTAAAATAAAAAATAAAGCCCCAGCCAAAATTGCAATCCAAATCATTCCCATAGAACCACTTGAGGAAATTATTTCCCATAGAGTCATAACAGCTCCCACACAAAAAGGTAAAAGAAAAAATGCGACAATTATTTTAAATAATTTTAAGATAAATTTCATGGTTCGATTTTATTCACCATGACCCTCCGTTTTTATCGAAGGGTCACAAAAAATTATAACATAAAGTTATGCTATAATATTTTGTATGAATTTTAGTATTCTTCATTTAAATATAGAAAGAGATAGACATATCCCCGCAGTTTTAAAATTACTTCAAGCGAAAAAACCAGATATCGTTTGTTTTGCTGAAGCAATGCATAAAGATGTAGAATCCATTGCTTCTGATCTGAGTTATCATTTTGCTTTTGCTCCTAGAGTTATATTTAAAGATCATATTAATAACGACGAAGAAGGTTCTGCAATTTTGTCAAAATATCCCATATCTGATATTCAAAAACATATTTATAATGACAAGCCATTAGATGAAACACCTGAACATACAGTTGAGGAAAATTTAGTTGAAGAAAAAGGTAAGAGGCCGGAAGATAGATTTTTACTCAATTATACATTATTGACTGCCTCAATAAAATTAAATGAAAAAGAAAATATTATTATTGCAACTACGCATTTTCCTGTTACCGATCATACTGAACCAGGATATAAAGACCATGAGATATTGAGTTTGAAAAATGTAGATGATATGGAACATTCAGTGATTTATCTAGAAAGACTTATTAAATTAATCCGTTCGATAAATTCACCTCTTATTTTTACTGCCGATTTAAATAATCCTAGGGGGGAATATTTCTATGACTCTCTCGCTCATGAATTAGTCGACCGGGTGCCTGTTTCTTTAGAATCAAGCATAGACCCAAATATTCATCGGGTAAAAAATTTAAAATTAGTTGTTGACACTATTATGACTAGTTCTGATTTTTCAGTTAAATCTTTTGAGATTATCGAGAGGGTAAGCGACCACAAAGCATTTTTGGCTTCATTTGAGATATAAGATATTTAATAAAATACTAGTTCTTGAAAATTAATCAGATTTTAGATAATATAAGTTATGAATATTATTAATAATAAGGTTTACATTTTATGGAAAAAGAAGAAAAGCAAAATATAGGGGAACCACATGTGAAAATATTTAACACAGAGGTTGGTTCACAAGGAGAAAGAGAAGAAAAAGGAGAAAATATTAAAAGGCGCTATCATCATTATGAACATCATCACCATAGACATACAGGGAGTGGAATTTTCGGCCTAGCAATTTTATTTGCAGGTATTTTACTTTTACTTAACAATTTTGGTATAGTCTCTAAAGAAGTTTGGAATTATATCTGGCCGTTTTGGCCAGTCCTTTTAATTCTCATTGGAATTAGAATTATCTTCGGTTTTAACAGGATAGTCGGTTTCTTTGTGTTTATTTTAGCTTTGTTTTTATTTATTGGGATTATCGCTTATGCCTTGATTCACGTCGGCTCTCCTTTGGTAAATAATTTTTATTTACCACAAGGATATATTAATTTTATTAGTCAATTAAAATAAATTTTATGGGAAAAATAATTGTGGGGACTATTTTAATAGTTTTAGGGATTGGAGCACTTTTTGGAATCTCATTAGGAAATTTCATTTGGGCGATTATTTTAGTAGCAATCGGGGTTAGAATAATTCTTGGTAAAAATCATCATTTTTGGGATATTAAAACAACAAAATCGACTACCAACGAAGACTCTGTTAACGAAGTAAATATTTTCAGTTCCGCTGATAAGAAAATAAAATCAGAAAATTTTAAGGGTGGGAAGATAGTGATGATTTTTAGTGGTGGGAAAATAGATTTAAGTGAAGTAAAAACTTCAGAAAAGAATGTCGATATGGAAATAGTGGTATTGTTTGGTGGTGGAGAACTGGTTGTGCCCAAGGGCTGGAAAATAAATTCTCAAGGCACTTCTATTTTTGGTGGTTATACTACCAAGGTAGAAGGCGAAGATGCTTTAATAACTCTAAACATCAAGGGCGTTGCAATTTTTGGGGGGATAAAGGTAATAAATTAATTTTTACTTAAAAGAAAGGTTGTTAAATAGATGAAGAAGTGTGTATATAACATTATTTTTTGAAAACCATACCAAGTTTAGAGTCAGCTAGACAAAGTTATAATCATATGTTATTATACAAGTAATAACAGTTTTGTAAATTCTGGGGTGAAATGCAACTCGGTTAATAATTACTTTTAATAATACCACATTCTCTAGCTACTTCATTAGCACTCCGATACTGGAGTGTTTTTCTGTATTTGTTGTTCAGTATTTCAATC
>TBL_comb47_HYPODRAFT_10000214_pt1 | contig 74878 bp, 54 predicted proteins | sample TroBogypolimnion_40_FD_10682 | JGI IMG/M metagenome (IMG submission 10682) | reverse complement strand
TTTTACGACACGAAGCTACTATATTAAACTATTTGATACAACGTAAATCCAATTTACATATACCTCGGGTATATTGGTATGGTCTATGTACATCCCCCCTAGACGACAATATAGAAAAACAGTGCATTGTCATGTCCTATTTTAATGGAGGAACCTTGACAAAATATCTACCAAACATGAACAATCTAACCTTGATTCATTGGATGCAAAAAATGTTGTTGATACTAAAACAAATACATGAATTGTATGTGATTCATCGTGACATAAAACCCGACAACATTATGTTGCATATCTCAGATGGTTCTACTCAAATACAATTCATTGATTTTGGATTGTCTACCTTTTACATAGATGGAACTACGAACCAACATGTACCAAGAAATGTCGTACCATCTTCAGAATTAACCGGTTCACCACTTTATGTTTCTTTGAATACACATCAAGGTATCAAACCATCACGTCGTGATGATTGTATTCAATTAGGTTATGTATATTTATATATGAGTTTGGGTGGTCATCTACCATGGGAAGGAATTCCTATGGATACGATACTTGAATCATCCTCTATAGAACATCCCACCAACCAAGAACGTGCAAAATTAAAACAAAATTATGTATCACAATATCCATTATGGACATCCTATATGCAACGATGTATGGAGTTGAAATATGATGAAACTCCGGATTATATCTTCTAAAAATGGGTATAAAGATAAAAGCATAAATAGGTTATATTGGTACTGCAAACCAGTTTATTCAATCACCCCGCTCACAATTTACGTACAAATGTCAACCGATAACAATGAAATGAAAATTACTGAGGAAAAGAAAGAAAATACTCCTCTAGCTCCAACGGATTATACAGTCATTATTGAACGTTTGACAGGAACTGTCAAGTGGTTTAACAATAAGGCAGGTTTTGGATTTATTACTGTATGTGAACCCGGAGATTATTATGAAAAAGATATTTTTGTACATTATTCTTCCATTCGCGTTTCCAATTCACAATATAAATATTTAGTGCAAGGTGAATATATTGATTTCACACTTGTAAAAGCGAACAATGGCCACGAATTTCAGGCCATGGACGTGAGTGGGGTGAAAGGAGGACCAATTATGTGTGAAAGTCGCCGTATTTCGGCGCCTACTTCTACAGGGTATTCACATAATGGTCCTCCATCTCAACAAAATAAACAACGAACGGAGAATAAACCGCCTAGAAAAAATGATAACAGACCCAACCGACCAAAAAATTCACCTGTGGTTGAACAAAATAATGGTGAGGATATGTTAGGATATGCAACTGTGACAAAGAAACGTCGTCCTCCTCGTACCAACGTACAAACTTAAATTATTTTGGTCAGAGGGACGAAGTCCTTCAACAACTAACTCAGCAGGAAGCTTCGCTTCCGAATGAGTTTGGTCAGAGGGACGAAGTCCTTCAACAACTAACTCAGCAGGAAGCTTCGCTTCCGAATGAGTTTGGTCAGAGGGGCCTTCGCAAAAGCGTGGGCTTCGCCCACCTAATACAACTAACTTAGTAGGTGACTGGTCATGATGTGATAATCTAATAATATACAATAAGAATATAAGAATAAAAAATGTCAAACTGGTTAATTAATAATGAAGGTCCATATAGTCAAGTCATGGGTAGTGATCAATGGGCTGGAAAACAATCTCAAGTACCATTGAGTCCTACCATATTAAATCATACAACATCTATACCTACTATCATGGGTAATGCATTCGTCATGGGAAATACGACCATGCCAACTGGTCAGAGGGCGTTTACTGTATCTCCTTTAGCTACTTCTGCACCTATAAAAATGTCACCAAATCCATTTATGACAACAATTACATCATCGGCGGGAGTATATACTCCAGCTCCTTTAGGTACACAAAATCCAGTAAACGTGCGCCCAACACCAACTTCAGCACGTGTAGAAGCGAAAACATTTACGCCAGGAATTACGAACAAAGTAACGCCGGTTCCTTCGTCAAATACGACCAAAAATGTAAGTGAACATTTTTCTGCTAACAATTTAACTCCTGTACCTATTAAAGCCGCTTACACCATAAATAATAATAATATATCCAAATCACATAAAACACCCCCCCCTATCTTACCTAATGATTTAGGTCAGAGGACTGAAGGTCTTCACATAGGGGGCGAAGCCCCCCTAATACAACGAAATCAACAGGTGACAAAGTCACCGAATGATTTAGGTCCAGTTTCTTATGTCATATCATCTCCTACACTATCTAGTACACCTTACTAATATAATTTAATTTATTTTTCGTTGTCTTCACGATGCCTCCACTACGTTCACGGCATCATCCCCTAATGCTACCGTTCTACGAACGTCCACATTAGGGTCTTCTTACTCTCGGTATCATCTCCTGATATAATGTTATCTTATTCTATAGGATAACATTATGTACCATATTGTGGTTCCAATTTATGCAACTATTTTGTTTTTTATACTTTCACCGGGGGTTTTACTCAAATTACCCTCTAATGGTAGTACCATGACCGTTGCCTTGGTTCATTCCTTGGTATTTTTTCTTTTGTTCTTTTTTACACATCGTTATGTGTATCAAATGTTAACACATTTTCCTCGTCATACGGAAGGAATGAATACACCAAATACTACGAAAAAGGTCTAATCAATTCCTAAAAAATCTCCCATGATTTCTTGGGGATAATTCATATCTTCTAATATTTTACCAGCACCTTCAATATTAGAAATACCTGGTTGGATACAATACGTATAGTTCATACGTTTTGTGTTAGTATCTATCAATACATTCATTTTGAAATTTGCCACGTTTTGTTTTTTTTTGGGGGATAAACCCACAGAATCTTTATCTACATTAGACCCTAATGCGGACGTTCGTAGAACGGTAGCATTAGGGAATGATGCCGTGGTTGGCGAAGCCAGAGTAGTGGAGGCATCCGTACAATCAACATCTTCTTCCTCAAATTTCTTACATACACCCACATAATGAGTAGTTAACATGAAATTCGCATTTTTACGTTTAGATAAATATTTCAAAAAGGCATAAGCGGCCTTGGACGCTTCTTTCGGATTCGTTCCTGAATACAATTCATCAAATATACAAAAATGGTGTCCAAAATCGGCCACGGAAACCGCATCAATAATATCTTTACATCGTCTCGCTTCGGCTTGAAATAAACTGTCTCGTTCAGATGTATCGGGAATGTTCAAATAAGAATGAAAATGTGTATAGGGTTTTGGTAACATACTACCTTCGGAATAATAACCACATCCCAATTGTTGTGAAAAAATCAAATTAATCGCGGTGGTTTTTAGCAAAGTCGTTTTTCCGGATGCGTTTGGACCTGTAATAATCATATTTTTCGCCATGGAAACCGTATTTTTTACAATCATAGAATCAGTACTATACAACAAACTTGGGTAATATTGATTGCAAAATTTGGTACGATTTGTTTGTTTTGATTTTTTCATCTTTTTCGTTGATTTCTTCAAAGAAATCATGGACACATTCTTCGCAAGAATATGTCGCGAAACCCCACGTAAATTGTCCATATATCCTTCAAACCCAATGGCGTATTGTATAGCATTACGCAAATCTTCACGACTATGAATACGATAATAACATTTCAACATATACCCCAATTCTCCCATTTTTTTAATATTACAACTGAAATCGGTAACACAAAGTAATTCGTCACGTAATTCACGTAGACATTGGGAACGTTGACGAACTTCATGACAAAAATTGGAATAATTTAATTTAGAACTGTGCATTTCTACAAAAGTATCCATGGATTTACATGAATAGGTACAAAACGAACATAAATCACGAATATCATTGTTCATTTGTCGTGTATTATCATAAAAATGGCGACAGGTAACCACATTTTGATAAATTTGCATCACATACAATCCTAACATGGCAAATAAGTATAGGATTTTTTCAGGGGAAAAGGATTGAATACTCATAATGGCTTTTCCAATAAAATGATTTTTCGCCAAACGTTTGAGAACATCTATGTACACTTCAAATGTCAATGTCAATCCCTGTATTTTTAAAATAATAAACGGTAAAATTAAAAACAAAATGGGTATGAACAATGACATCAATGGTGACATTAAATTTCCTACCGATAATAATTGCAAAAAACTAGATGATTCGTTTAAAAATTTCAAACAATTCCATTCCATAAAATTGTATTTTTCCAAAAAATCCGGATGATGTATGTCTTTCCAAATCGTCGTTAAACGTTGACACATTTCTGGACTTGTACATTTTTTGTCAGATAAAACCACTTCATCTAGACGAGGAATGTCTGTAATAATTTGTTGAGTATCACGTAAATAACCCACGTCTGTGGTAAATTGTTGACTCCATTCAGGAATCATTTGTTTACCAAAAATATGTGTGGGTTGAAATATGTTTTCGTACATGGACACTGAGGATGAAACCACCAATTCCAAATCTTGAACAATAGTGGCGGACAATGGTCGTATATGTTCACAAGGAACATATGTTATAGGTAAACGAAAGGGTGTATGTGGAATCAGTGAACCAGAGGTAGTGGAGGATGAACTATCTAAAACATCGGATTTTACAGCATCTGCTGGATTTTTAGATATTATAGGTACTACAAAAGATGCTACAGACCACATCTAAATAGCTATATAGTATTTTCTACGAGATTGTTTAAATCCATTGTAACGCAAAAAACCTACATAAATACTTTGGTAATATACTTTCATAGAAAAATGGGGAAAAAAAAGTCAAACAAGACAAAGGGTCTGGATGAGATTGATCGTGCATTGGCGGAATTACCTCCTCTTCCACCTGAGTTAATGGTTGCACCACCTCCACCAGTATTGGCTCCATTGAAACCGACTTCGGAAGAACTACGTCGTCCATTTGTTTCCGTATTATGCGTGACTTTCAATCGTCGTCCATTTATTCCCACATTTTTGGAAATGATACGTAACCAAGATTATCCACAATCGCGCATAGAAATTATTATGGTAGATGATGGAACAGATCCTATACGTGATATAGTTGTAGCAGCGAAAATGCCTAATCTTCGTTATGTACGTGTAGAAAACAAAATGACCTTGGGTACCAAGCGTAATTATGCGAATTCCTTGGTAGACAAACGTGCCAAATATATCATTCCTATGGATGATGATGATGTAATGATGCGTGAACGTATTTCCCATTCAGTAGATACATTGGAACGAAATCCTGGTGCATTATGCGCGGGTTCATCTGAAATGTTTTTGTATTTTAAACATATCAAAAAATTATACAAATTTGGACCGTATATGGTTTCACCGGATACAAAAACGGCACATGATAAAACATATGGACATAGAAATTGTATAGGAGCTAAATTAGATGATTATATACCTATACCTACCCAACATGCCACCAATGGTACATTTGCTTATCGTAGAGAATTATTAAATATTACTCAATATGATACTTCGGCATGTTTGGCGGAAGAAAAGAAATTTTTAAAAGAATACACTATTCCGATGGTACAATTGAATCCATTCAAATGTATTTTATGCATGTCACATGAGCATAATACATTTGATAAACGAAAATTATTGGAAAATATGAATCCCATGTTTGTGAGTGAATCAAATCGTGATGTTGATTGTTTTTTCCGATCACCCCAAGACGCACATATTAAAAAGTTTTTCTTGGAAGATGTGGATAAACAATTGGAAAATTATGAGGCAGGATTACCTAAAATGAAACCTGATGTATTGAAACAAATCAAGGAAATTGAAGCAGATCGGGATAAAATGATGCGTGAACAGCAACAGCAACAACAACAACAAGGACAACAACCTGTTATTATGATACAACAACCTGGTCAACCACCTCAACATTTATCTTTAGATGAAGTAGTTGGATTGATGCGTCAACAACAATCACATATTGATTATTTAACAAAACAATCCAGTGATCTGGAAAATATTGCCTTTCAATATCGTAAAAAAATGATGGATACAATGCTAGACAATATAACCGCTAACAAACCGGTTTTTACGGATGACAATAAATTCACACGTATTGAAATAGAGATCTAACTATTGGAACCCAAGGTTCCAGTCGGCCCTAAAACCTCCTATGGTTTACTTGAAGGATTCTTAGTATATTAGTTATATAGGATCTTATACAACCAATTTAATACTCCTCATTTACACCCCTGAAGATTTGAAATGGGACAAAAATTCCCCAAATAAATAATACAATCTTCCAAAGTACGAATTAACTGGTATTGGTCGCAGTTTAAAGAAAAGCCAGTTATAAAAAATATTATCTTGAATGTATTTATATTCAAACAGTTCGTATTTAATATCTATAATAGTTACTGTTGTAGGTGGATGAGGATTACGCCATTTTTCAATACGAAAATTTGAAGTGGCAACATATCCATATAAACGATGTTCCAATGAATTCACATTATATGGGTCGTAATTATAAGTAAAAGGTTTCACTATTTTTTTCAATAAATCGTATCTATGATCATTCGGTGAAATTTGATCTATATATTTTCCGTTTCGGTATTTTATACGACCGTCATATTCTAAAATTTGGTTGATAATCTCCAATGGTAAAGACGATAATAACATTACTGAGTAAATTGTAATAATCTTTATATTTTTTGTACTATTTCAAATCTTCAAGGGTGTAAAGGGAGGTTTTAAAGGGTTAGTTTTAGTCGTAGGCAATACCCAAACTTCTCCGGGTGCGAAGCTACCTTCTGAGTTAGTTGTTGAAGGACTTCGTCCCTCTGACCAAAATGTACACAGGTCTGCGAAGGCCAAACCTTGAATATTTTTTTTGCGCTAAATCGTGCCAGACGTAGGTTCCAATATAATACCTAGGTATCATATACAAGTACCGGTAAACGCGTATGAATATTAAACGTTTAGTTAATTCACCTACTGGACGTATTATCATATCGGTTGTTTTAGGTATTGGATTGGCTTCCTTATTTTTCAAAGTATGCAAAGACAAAGATTGTATTCATTTTAATGGACCCGTCATAAAACAAGTGGAAGGGAAAATATTTGAACACGATAATAAATGTTTTAAATATGATGCGGTTCCAGTAACATGCAATGATAAAAAAAAAACATTGAATTTTTCTGAAAGTTTCAACCTATCGGAACCCAAGGTTCCGATATAGTGCGGGAACATGTGGATTTGTTTTTGCAAATACACATGTATAGAATAGTTGTAACACATGGCAAATACAACACGTTTGTCCGATTTACCAACATCTCAGGAAAATATTACGTATCAAGTTCAGCCTCATGCACATACTCAACCATCCACGATTGTATTTCCAAATCAACCTGATAATTTAGCCAATATACAAATATCGGATTCGTCAAGTAGAGGTGGAGGTGGTGGTTTAACCAATTCTTTGCAAGGTTCGCAAAGTAATTATATGCCGATGAATATCCATCCGAATCCTTATGGTAATGGTATTCCGTCGGTTGATTCCATACCATCTCCGGAATCCCGTCCGAATGGGCGTGTTTCCGGAGATGGCTCCGTACCTCCAAATCTCCGATTAATGTCCCACGAAGGAATGCAAATGCATAATCAGGAAAGTAGTATTCTTCCTGAAATTCTTCCTACCGAAATGCAACGATTACCATCACGTGATATTCCGAAAGAAACTATCTATTATCAACAAGATGCAGCTGTACAAGCGAATTATATACCACCACCGGATTCTAAAAAACGTGTGACGGATTATATTAAAGAATATGATGATACCGAATCAGATAAAATACGAAAAAATACAAAAACAAAAAAATCACAAGAATGGTATGAAAATTTATTTCGTGCTTATCAGACACCATTACTTATTGCATTGTTGTATTTTATTTTTCAAATGCAATTTATTACTACCTTATTATTTCATTATTTAGGTAAATGGTCTTGGATATATCAAACAGATGGACATATGACCGTATATGGACAAATTTTGAAAAGTATTTTGTTTTCAACATGTTATATTTCCTTTATTACCTTGATCACACTCATATAAAACCTCCCTATATTGTAAGAATGGCAACAACAACAAGTTCAGTCGCAAATTTTGCTACATTAGTAGGAAAATATGATGCAACCTTGTACGGTGGTGCAGTCCTTGATATAAGTTCTAATATTGGTTCAGGTGATTTGTTACTTTCAGCAAGTAGTAGTCAATACTTGTTGAATTCTAATATTTATACATCACCCGCTGCTACTAGTAGCAACGGTATGACATTTACTGGATGGTTTTATCCGATGAATACACAAGCAACAAATGCCACTATATTTGATATTTCATCTTCTTTGACTTCTTCTTCAATTTACCTAACATGTTCTTCTACTACTCCCACCACATTGACGGCAGTTTATAATGGAACCACTGTTACTACCAGTAATTTAAATGCAGTAGTAGTTGGAGCATGGAATTTTTTCGCCTATGTTGTTCTATGTAATAGTAGTAATCGTGCAGTACAAATGGTGTATTTAAATGGTATAAGTACACCTATTGTTTCCACCGCATCTTATATGGGTGGTACGATTTATAATAACAATACGATTGGTTATGGACCCGGATTGAATTATTTCAACGGTAAAATAGATGATTTCCGTTATTATAATCGTGTATTAACCACATCAGAAATCAATGTTCTATATAATTATAATTATCAAAGTACGTCTGCAGTATTATCACCTACGGTATTAGTATCTGTCAATACGGCCACAACTACTACAGGTAATGCAAATCCGAATATTTTATTAGATTTGAGTGGAACATTCAGTTATGTTACCATTGTACGTTCAGTAAATAGTGGACTATCGGGAACGGGAGCATCTTACACTGTATCGGCTGCATCATTGGTACCATCTTCTACACTTGTATTTGGAACATGGACGGACAATGCATCAACATTATCTTCGGGAAATTCTTATTCCTACACTGTAACTCCTTTTATTCTCACAAATTCGGGTAATTCCGCAATGATCACCCTTTCAACTTAATAATGTAGAATATAATTCACTTAATTTACTTAAATTGATAATATATTTTGCTGAACATTCACGGTTAGTATCGTCCATATCTCGTATAGTAACACGTACACTTTCAATCATGGACAATGTTTTTTCGTGTATGTCACTGAGTTTTTCTTGGGAATTTTCAAAATCGGAACGATAGTTTTTTTGTATAAAAAAGGTAATGTCACCGGCATTGATTTGTTCACTATACATATCATAAATATAGGGTTTCCAAAATTTGATGAGAATATTAGGATTGCTTTTTTTCAACAACTCAAATTTATCTCTGGCAAATTTTATTTCTTTGTTTTCAGGATAAATCGTGATAATATCATCCATAAAATCAAAAAACAACGTATTAAATGATTTCATAACAGTACTTTTATTGATTGACGACATGATGATAATAGATGTATATTATTATTATAATGTATCATATTTTTTTTATATAGATTTATTCTATCGGATATTGGAACCTACGTCTAGTTTCGCCTACGGCGAAACTAAGGCGCTCTCCTAAGATTTCTTTGAAAACCATCTAGGTAAAAAAGAAGTGGAAAAAGTAAGACCATCGTAGGTGAAATTCCTACTATTGATTTTATGCTTTTTTGTATTTTTTTTTGCCGTTCTTAGGCGTTTGAAATGTAAAAAGGTGTAAAACGCCGAATAAATATTTATTCAGTAAGGTTTTAAGGGTTTTTATTTTGAATATATATTTTTCCGGTCTAGAACCTTGGGTTCCAAATGTTATTTTTTTCAGTAATATTATTTATTTCTAATATATGTGAATCATAAGAAACCTCAAATTTTGGTATTGTAGATTTATCAGACATAGTAATGATATTACATACTTTATACATTGTTTTATAATTTTTATCGTAGTAATAACTATCCATACCAAAATAGTCACATTTAAGTTTAATAAGATTGTTATCATCAACAAATTTTTGTATATTATTTTGTCTTGTTGTGTGTTTTGCTTGTTCTTCTATTATTTCTTCATCAGTTTTTGGTAACGGTGTAAATTTGGCGTATTCCATATAATGTGTTTCATATTTTTTCTTTAATTAATTTTATTGGAATACACTAAATAATAATAATAATAATCGGCGTTTGAAATGAGAAAAGGTGTAAAGGGTTAGTTTCGCCGTAGGCGAAACTAGACGTAGGTTCCTTTATTATAACATGGTTCTTGCATCCAACAAATACATCAAATACATGGGCGATAATAAATGTACATATTCTTTCACAACATCCACAGTAATAATGAATTTTGGATTTGTGTCTAACATTTTGTATTTTAAAAATACCTGATTATGTAAATAATCAATGTCATATTCAAATTGTTTGTTTCTATTTTTCGTACGACGAATATATTTATCCATATAAGAATGATGTATATGACGTATCAATGATATGTATTGTTTTTGATATTGTATAAATACTGTAAAAAAACACGGATAAAATTGTAAAAAATCATCCACACGATGAATATAATTCAAACATAAATATTGAAATAACCACTGAGTATTGTTACTTCTTAATTCCCTGTACTTTTTAAATACTTCACTCACAATCTTTGTACGAACTCCCGTATGTAAATCTGTGATCATCACACCGGCACCCGTTGAATTAATTTCCGAATAAGGAGAAGTATAGAATTCCATCAATTGTTTGTACGGGGTTTCTGTAGCAACCCTTTTTGGAAAAAGCAGCCAATGAAATTTTAATTCTTCCCACGATTCAAATACACTGGACGGAATATACTTCACTAATGTAGCCGAGAACGCAGTGGAGGCATCATCTCGTATATGATAAATAGCCACCAAATATAAGGTGGGACTGTTAATAAACCCGACGATGGGATGATGTGGTTGAATTGTATTCGGAGGATAAACAATCATTTGTGGATGTTGTAATATAAAATGATACGAATACGCCATTTTCCAACATTTCATTCCTTGTATATGATCATGAAGGTCATTCTCACAATGAATTGCTTCCAAAAACATGGACAAAATCGTTTTTTGGTCAGAGGGACGAAGTCCTTCAACAACTTCATATAGATATTCTGATCCACCTACTGAATTTTTCGTAGAAATTTCCCATTTTTGTAAAAAAGAATCGTACCATAAATTAATCATAATTCCTTCAACAATTTCATTGATTAAATAGGTATCGGAATGTAATACAAAATTGGACGGCTTATTCATAAAAAATGTTTGAATAGGAACTGATTTAGGAGGTGAAAAACAATAAATCTGATGACTATGTTCGTCTACTACCACCGATTTATACAAAGAATCGTCCGTATGATTGGATGGTTTCAAATCAGTATAATTATACATTTTATACGAATTATGAAATGTAGTACATGTAGTTGGTTTTACACAACTTTTTGGATTATTTATACAAAAAAATTTATCTATATTATATGAAATTGGGTTATCCATCATAATTCAGCTAGATAATTATGATGAAAAATCTTTATATGTATTGGAACCTACGATTTTTTACGTGTAAAACACCTATTATTATATTATATATTTGCATAATATAATGAAACATTCACAAACCAATCATTATGTTATTATGTTTTTTATCATGTTGTTATCGGGCCTATTATCAACTATGAATTTATGGGTTGATAAAGTTGAAGATATAAGATTTAGTATTAATGACGTGTATATGACGCTAGTTATGACGGGGTGGATGTTTTTATTTATGGGATTAATTTATCAAGAAATAAGAGTGTTTTTTATAGGTTTATTATTGATAGTAGTAAATATATGGTGTATTAGAAATCAATTTCTAATAACAGAAACACAATATAAATTAGGTATGATACCACATCATTCAATGGCAGTTCTTATGAGTAAAAAAATACTGGAAAAAGAAAATAACATATCACCATTTATTAAAAATATAATAAATACTCAAGAAAATGAAATATTAATTTTAAAAAATTAGTTGTATAGGAACCTCCCTCCAAAGGTTTCTTGGTTTCTTGGTGAATTAATTGTATAGGATCTTATACAATTAATTTGATTTTCTTACCTAGATGGTTTCCAAGAAACCATGCAAGAAACCTTGCAAGAAACCTTAGGAGGACGCCGAGCTTGCGAGGTGTCCTCGTTACTTAGGAGGTTTTAATGGAACCTTGGGTTCCGATGCCTCCACTACGTTCACGGCATCATCCCCCAATGCTACCGTTCTACGAACGTCCACATTGGGGTCTAATAATGTATGTATAGTCTATATAATCGCGTCATTTATACCAGATACATAATATTTTTATTACATAGTTAGACAAATATGATAAAAGAAAAAGACGACGAAATTTCTGATGAAAATATATCTGTTGATGCCTCCACTACGTTCTCGGCATCATCCCCGGGGTCTAGTCCAACATCCGAACGGTCTTCTTCCACACGACCTACACCGGTTTCTTCTCCAGACCCCAAATTTTTACACTATGGTGATATTATTCAAATTTTCAGTGAACCAATCTCTGAAAAGGACCAAGAATCAGGTATGAAAATGGATTTGAATGAGAAAACTTTTTTTGTAGATTACATAGATGACCAAAAAATTCGTTTAATACAAACCACTACCAATGATACAATTCTTCTTCATATTGGTGAAGACGGACAATTACAAGAACCATCTATTCGTCGTATTGAATTATTAACACGCGCCAAAGAGCCAGGATTTGCTAGACAAAAAGGTTTATTACCTGAACAATGGGTAGATATTTATTTTATTGGTTTAGAACAACCAATTACAGGAAAAATCACTCATTTAGAAGAAGACCAAATTGAATTGACATTACATCCATCACATGAAGTCATTTATATTGATTTTAGCTATAGGGGCATTCCAGAAGATTTGGCGATTGAAAAATTCGTATTACGTTCTTCACCACCTTCTACTTCTACCATTTCACCCGAAGAAACAGAACAAGGTACTGAATCATTTGAATCCATTGAAAAAGCCTCTATTGAATTTACACCCGAAAATGAAGCAATTATTCGTCTACCTGAAAAATTTGATTATGACCCTAATATTGATGAAATATTGGAAAATGAATATATTGAAGCAGATGAAATTATTTTTGGTAAAGACCGTGAAGTTGTGGAACAATTTATGGAACAAACCCAACACGAAATGATATTTAATATTGAAACACAATTGACAAGTATGATGAATGAATTATTATCCACCATTCCTAATGCACAACGTACACACGAAGTCATGACTGATGTACATCGTATTTTGGATCGTTTCAAAGAATTACGTGAACAATTTTCTTTGATGGACGATTATACACATCAAATACAAGGATTTTTACTTCATGGGCTCCAATATCAACCCATGGTAGATTATTTAATTGCAGGAACAGGTGCACCTCTTTCATGGATGCTTCCTGTTACACAAACACGTAGAAAAATGTATTATTTACCCGACGAATCTGCCGACGATTTTGAAGAAGTAGGTGATACTGTTTTAGAGTCACATGATATACGCGATTTGTATGATTTATCTGAACAATACCGTGAAAACACATTACAAGGTGATTCAAATCCATATAAAAAATGGATGGAAGAGGTATATCCAGCATTTTCTCCGTTGATAGATACACCATTGACTACCAATGATGGTCTGGTAGCACGTTCGTCAGTATTATTTTCAACCCAAATACATAATGAATCATGGGAATCCATTGTTGAAAATTCAGTAGGAGGATTCTCATTTGGGGCAACTACCGTAGTAGCATCCGCAAAATATACAACATTAAAACCTGCTCATAATTTTTTCCAAAGATTTTCTACAGGAATTCCTTTCTTGGAACGTTCAGAAGACAATCGTCGTAAATTTGAACCACAATTTTTGACACCGAATGAAACCGCACATATTCAATCATGGATTTTATTACCTGAATCTGTTGCAAAATTCTCGGCGATACAACTACCCACCTTGGATATGTTACAACGTTCTGAAATGAGTCAAAAATATTGGCTCAAATATCGTACATTTCCCAGTAATGGGAAATTTCAACCCGATACCTTGCTTTTGGATAAATTAGACAAAAAAAAATACAATAAAAATACTCCCAAAGATACAAAGGATACCATACAACATTTTTTAACAGGTATTCAACATGTTGTATTGGATCCTGTCTTGGTACGTAATCAACATGAATTACCTGAAGAACTATATCGCAAATATCTACAAACCATGATCCCATCCACCTTTGATTTGGTGGAACGCGTTCAATCGTGGATGAAACCTACCCAAGGATTGAATATTGGTGAACAAATGCAAGTCTTAGCACCTTTCTTGGTACGATTATCTTCCTTGTCCTATCCACATTACAATCGTATGCGATATTTCATAAAAGAACGTACCACTGCCTACAAGAAACAATTTCATGAACATCGTGACCAATATCGCAAAATTAACGACACGTATACCCATATGAATCAAATTCTTGGTAAAGGTGTATTGGGTCCATCCGAATACAATTTGGGACGTAAATTACTAGAACAAAGTACTCTTTATCAAATATTTCATGATGTGTATCGTATTCGTGGATTAATGTCAGGTGGCGATGGTGTGATGGCGTTTCGTTCCCTTTCTTCATCTGAACTACTTTATGAAGTATTTTCTAAAGATACTGCAACACTGTTAAGTGCATTGTTACGTAATGCCACTCTAAATCATGTGGTATCGGATTCTTTTCTAAAAGCTTCGGCTGAAACGGATTGGGAACAAGATGAATCAAAAAGCAGTTTGTCCGAAAGTAATGGGGGGGATTGTCGTCGTAATTTCTTGGTAAAACGATATACATCCTTGGCGGATTTGCAAAAAGACAATTACAATGATGAGGTATTTTATGATAAAAATATGGATGATACCCCTTACGAATTATTAGACGAATATAAAAAAGAAATGCCGGAAAAATCCGAAGACGTGGAAACCGAAGATATGCGTGATTTTTTGGATCTTTTGTCCACCAATCTTATCAAAAAACATGCTTGTCCCAAAGAATCCGCCGCCGAATTAGCGATTACATTGGTTACCAAGAAAAAACGTGTCAAAAATGGAGAATATGCCATGTTAGAACTACCATCTTCTAAACCCATAGATACAACGGCAAAAATTGGCACAGAACCATTGATTACTCATCGTGAATTTTTCAAACGTGTCCAAAATAAATGGGTACAAGATAATACTCTTTCAGACGAATCGTTTGCCGATTTGTCCTTTTTGATACAATCAGCTTTCCCTAACAAAAGAGGTGCTGTCAATCGTATGTTATGTGATGCACAACCGTCATGTATGAAAAATCCTAAAACCTCCACATGTGACCCGATGGAATCTTCCGAAAAACGTATTCAAATCATGCGACAAGAATACGCGGTTAAAGAAATGGAAAAACGATTGGAAATATCCCAAGAAGATTTGTCAAAACTTTTAGAAAATTTGATATTGGATTCTTCACGTATGTTGGCAGCCAAAGAACGTCTACGTACCGTTTGGTTACAACATTATAGTCTAATGGCATATGCCATGGGTCAAATGGGTGATAAAGATGCACCTCCAATAATTGTTTCACCCCATACCCAATTACGTGATGATATCATTGGACAAGACGATTTTACGAAAAAACAATATGACTTGGTTCGTTTTTTTCAAAAAGGATTTCTTCGTCGTGCCATGGTGGACGAATTGGGCGAAGATGACCACTGGTTTTATTGTACTGAAACCAATACGAAACTTTTACCAGTATTTATGTATGATTTGGCAAAAGAATTCATTGCACATGGTGAAGTCGGATATCGTGAACGTCTGGAAACATACAAACAATTTCAAATGATTAGTGATGATGGTGATGCTATCGTGGACAAACATAGTGGTTATATATTATCCAAATTAGAATGGGTCAATGAAGAAATGTATGATGATCAAGGATTTAAAATTCAAACAGGTAGTGTATTGGAAATTGACCCGGAAGAAGGAAATATGGAACAAAAATCTGACAAATTGGGATTGAATTGGTCAGAAGGCAACATGTCTTCTACCTCATGGGTACGCGAAGTGAATGCGGTGGACCAAGAAGATTCTGAAACAGTGGTCATGGTGAAAAATATATTTGCCACCTTTTGTAAATTGTTACATTTAGATGCCAAAGAATATGAAAAAGGTGGATTTCGTGCATTTGTACAAAGAGTTTCTATGGAATGGATTGACCAAAGTGTAATGACAAAAGAGAATTTCATAAGAGAAATGTCCAAGAAAAGTAGTTCTAGTACGGCGACCAATATGACCACTCAATATCAAAAATATTATCATCAATATGTGGTTATTATCACAACGGCGATTTTCCTGATGGGTATACAGACAACTACACCCGCGATTCGTACCAAGAAAACGGTTCCGGGATGTGTCAAGTCATTCACTGGTTATCCTTTGACAGAATCTATGGAAGACCAAACCGGTATCCAATACATGACATGTATGTTGAATTTAATCAAAAGTTCCATCGCACCCTGGAATTCCATACAATCCATTAAAAAAGAAATCATTCAAGAAAAATTACGTGATACTATACAGAATATATTGAATTCACGCAAGGATTTGTACGAATTGTATTTGAGACAACGACAATATTGGGAAGAACATCCCGAAGAATTTGTAATACCAGAAGAACATCAATTACAAAAATGGAGAACCTTGTTACCTCCTGCGGTTCCCATAGACATTGTCTCCAAGTTATCACGTGAATTACCACCCATTAATGAAAAGGACACAATCATTTCGGAATCACATATTATACGATATGGATATGGGATCACAGAAACTATTAATAGTGTAGTTCAAAAACAAGATGTACTATTAAAAACCTCTATGGGAATTCCTTTTGTACAAAATGCGTGTTGTGATGAACGTCCTGCCATAGAACGCGAATCCACTTTGCAATATTTTGTTCGGGAAGCACCCGTTTTACAAACATTTATGAATCATGTAAAAGTGTTGCAAAATCATATGGATTTGTTTCGTCGCAAAACAACGGCAGTTTCTATGGTATATTCCGATGATACACGACTGAAACGACCTGAAGTGACTTCAGGGAACCAAGAAGAAATCATATATTCTGCATTTATTTATTTTTGTAATTATGACCGTTTAGAAACAGATATTCCATTGTTTTTACAAGGTATTTGTGTTGCAAAACCTGCAGCAGAAACCTACCGTAACAAAGGTACTATAAAAGAAAAAATACAAGATTTGAAAGAAGCCGGTCGTACCTTTCGTTGGGAAGATTTTGAACAATTGTTACGACTAGTAAGTACCGAAAATCGTATCAAAACAGATTTTACCTTTATTCAACCTTCTGCAGTAAAAGTATTGACTGAATTCATGGCACAATCTTCGGTCAGAGGGCGTGAACGCCTTCAACAACTAAGTCCGGAGGTGACCGAAGGTCACCTGAGGACTTTGGAACAAGAAAGCACCGCGGAAGACCCGTTTTTAGACCCTATACGAACTCCTTTGTTAGATGTATTGGTGAAATATGATCCCCAAATTATGCTATTGGATAATAGTACGAGTCCAGGGGCGGATGACGGTGAAGGAATGCACAAGGCATTGGATGATCTAATGAACGTATTGGGTCCACTGAATGATACACGTAAAGAACGTATTTTACGTTTTTTACCCAAAGGAGCGGAACGCACACGGGCGGAACGTACCCTAGATTCTTGGACATCTTGGTCTCCAAGTATCGGCGACGAGGAATTGTACGAAATGTCTCAATTTGTGAAAAATTCGGTGGTATTCATGGTTAAAATTCTTCCTCCTATGATGTTTAACAATCAATTTGTCAAAGAATGGAATGTACCAAAACATTGGGGTCTTACTGACACACATCAAGGGGTGATTGTCAAATTTCTCCAACAAACACACTCTTGGTTTGCGAAATTTTCAAAATCAGACCCCCGTTTTTTCGCCTTGTTACGTGAATGGCAGGCGGGATTGTTACCCTTGGTACAATTTACACAATTACTTCCTATTCAATTACCCATACATAAAGACGGAAAATCTTATTTCCGTTTGTTTCCAAAGGAAATTATACATCAATGGATGAAGTATGTGAGTCTTTCCGTACTGGATCATTTGGTATTGTTATGTCAAAAAATGCCGAACATGATGGGTACCAAGATAGTCAAAGATACTGCGGCCAAATGGATGATGGCTTTGTTAGATATGTTTGGGGAAGACAAAGAAATTGTGGACATGTCTTATGAAAAAATCATGAAAAAAGTGAAAAAATCACGGGATGAAGAAAAAACCCGAGTCATGAATGAATTTCGTAATGTGAATAATACTGACCGACGATATATGTATATGGAAAAAATGTTCAAATTGAATCGTTGGAATATGGAAAGTAAAGACGTTTTTAAGTACAACGGTAAACAATTTGACAAAGAATTGGCGGAATTTACCGATGATGCCTTGGACGATGAATTTCCGGATGAACCCATGGAAGAAGGATACGAAGAACATGAATACGAAGGTAATGAAGAAGGATATGATATGGATGATGAAGATGATGATTATGGTACATTTAATTATGATGGCGATGATACATAGGTATTTAAAAATAAGATGATATACTATATTATTATACAAGGATAAATGAGCGTCTATCAATGTAAATTTTGTGATTTTTATTCAACAAATCATAGTGATTATAACAAACACATCACTACGACAAAACATTTGTCTCGTGCAAAAAACGCAATTGACGAAAACTCGGACGTTCTGAGGAATATAGAGATAGAGACGAAAAATAAAGAGTCCAAATTGTTTTTATGTAATCGGTGTAACAAAGCCTACAAATCAAAAAATGGTTTGATGCATCATACTAAAAAATGTATTTGTGGTGCTATCATGGATGTTTCTAATGAAATTATACCGATAGATATTTCATTTTTAGAACAAGAAAGAGACGACGTACATAATCATGTTGTTGGAAGAATTCCTTATGCTGAAGAATATGATTACGAAATATCAAGTGATAGGGACGACATATCGGTCGGCGTGTGCAGCACGCAACCTTGTGAGACCTCCGTTGACAGTGTAGTAGTGACATCAAATGTTTTAACCGAGAATAAAGACGAGGACGAATTTTTTCATATGGGAATTATTTTGGATTTACTTCCCGAAGCACATGTAGAAATGGTAGAATATATTTTGTTTGCTGCAAGTATAGGAATTATTTCTACAACTCTTTTTTTTGGGTTACAATTTTTTTATTAGACGAAAACTCAGATGTCCCAAGGACAAGAGTTTACGTATAATACGTATAAATATATATCAATATGTATATATTGATATATCATGTCAAGAGTCAAATTTAATTATGACAAAACCATAGGAATAGGACCCATTGCCCAAAACCTGTGTAATAATTGTGAATGTAATCGTAGTGCATTGTATATCAAACGTACAATTGATATACCTAATAATAGACCCTTGGATATTTTGGTGGAGAAAGATATTATAAAAAAAATTCTAGGAGTACCTTACCGAATTGGTAATTCGGGATTGGATAAAACCGAACATTTTAATGTATATGTTTTTTATCGTCCTCTTCGTGATTATCGTGAATATGATATTACTGATCCAAAACATCCTATATTGGTAGATGAAGAAGATGACCCAACCGTAATCAATGAAAATGATTGTTTAAAACTTGCAGAAAATCTAGCATATTTAACACAAAATCCTCTAATTGACCGGGCCGAATTTGAAAAATTACTACAAGCTGATTCAAACCCCCCTTTCTTACAATCAAAAGAAGGTTCTATTACCTTGGGTGAATCATCAGAAACCATCATACGAGATAATAATCATATTATCAAGAAATCAAAACAAAAAAAAAATGATAATGCGATTCCTATGGCTGGTGAATTGTATGGTATTTTACGTAATAAAGAAACAATAGGCCAGTCAGATTTTCATATTGCATTTGTTATATTTTCAGACAGTAAACACAACATTACATTAGAAGCATCTGCAGATGCCGGAAATAGTTATTGTCCGAACTTTAAAATGTGGGATTTGAATGGAAAAAACACGTTTCATAATCATTTTAGTGGAAATCTATATTTGGAAAATAACCCCGATGATGATGATGATGATATATATGATAATTTTTATACAAATGGGGAAACCGTAGTACTTCAATTACGTGACATAGCCACAATAGAAAAAGAATTAAAAAAAGAAGAAGAATTAAAAACATCAAAAAAACGTAAGATATCGGCGTCACAATGCCCATGTGGAAGACAACGTAAAACATCAAAGATAGGTGGACGAGGTCTGTCAATTACGAAATCAAAAAAAAAAAATAATTCCAGTTCGCGTAAAAAAAAGACATAAATATTTTTTTATGTCATATGTAATGAGCTGTGATTTTTCCGAAAACATTGAATTAAACCAGTTGTTTGATTTTTGTAACAATTATGTAAAACCGATAACATCAAGTAGACCATTTATAATTTCCATTGATGGTAATATAGGAGCCGGAAAGACCACACTTTTACAAAAACTACAAAAAGTCGTGGATCCTGAGCGTGTTGTTGTAGTATATGAACCGGTACAAAAATGGACAGAAATGATTGATATGTCCGACGGAATGTCTCTTTTACAAAAATACTATACTTATCCTAATATGTATTCATTCATGATTCAAACAGTGATTTTTCAAACCATTATTCAGTCCATAGATGAAGCCATTGCCAACAATTCAAAATGCGAAATCATACTATGTGAGCGTTCCATTGCATCCAGTCGCAATATATTTTGTAAAATGTTGGTAGAAGACAAACGAATGACCGCCTTTGAATATCAAGTATATGAGAGTTTTTTTACACCAACCATTTGTGAAAAATATTACCCAGATCACACCATTATTTTAGAAGTACCATTACAAATCTGTTATGAACGTGTTATTTCACGTGCACGTGAAGGAGAAGAACCAATCAATATGGAATATTTACAACGTATTGATAAAATATATTCTCAAGAGTTTGGTCAGAGGGACGAAGTCCTTCTTGGTCAGAGGGACGAAGTCCTTCAACAACTAAATCCATAGATGACCAAGAGGTTGAAGACCTTCGGTCTTCTGACCGTAGGTCATCGGAGGATTTTGGTCAGAGGGCGTTTACGCCTTCGCACAGTAGGACCTAAAACGCCCTAAGGCGTTTTGGTCCACAACAAAGATGACTCACCGCCTCACAGAGGCGGTGAGTCATCTTGGGAGTGGGCTTCGCCCACCTAATACAACTAACTTAGTAGGTGACCTACGGTCACCAAATAAGTTTAGTTATTCAGGCTCTAATATATCATAAAATATATTAGCTGATTTTTGTTCTGATTTTTGTTCTGTTATAAATGTATTGATGTTTGTTTCAGATTCTTTGTCATTTTGTATGTTAAATTTTGTATACATATATGTTTTAAACATTTCCGATATATCATTATTAATTTCATCCATTTGAGTTTCATTCATATCATCAAAATTTATTTTTTTTGTAGCAATATAATCCTTAAATTTGGATTGAGTATCTGGTAGATCTTTCCATGTTTGCAATTCCTCAGTAATTTTTGTTTTTTCTAATAATATTTTAGATTCTTGAATTACATCAAATATTTTAATCAATTCCTTAAAATTATCAGTACATTTTGCATTGGCTGGTTCAAAGCAAAAATTTTGTTTAATTATGTCTATTAATGTCGTCAGAAATGATTCATAAATTCCTTTTTGACAAACTGTTACTAAATCATTATTTGCATTATTTGCATTTGCGGCTTTGGTTGCTGCATCCGTACTGTTAATAAATCCTTTAATATATTCTTCCTTAAATTCTTTACTGAATATTGTATCACCGGTAGTAAATATAAAATCAACTGTAATTGCATATAATTCGTCAAAAAAATCATTATTTATTTTTATTTTGTTTAACCTAATGGTAATTTCATTTTTTTTCGTTTGTTTGTATTGTGCATCTCTTTGATATTCTGGATCTGTATAATTATTTGGGTCGTCTATGAAGGAAAACATATAATTATTTATGTTTTGAATAAATTGGTCATTCGTCATAGTACTGTAATCCTTTGTAATAAACCGACGAATAAATTCAATATATTTTTTTTCCGAATCCTTACGAAAATTTTCTATTAAATAATGTCTTTTGTACATGGGATGTTCCTTATTTTCTTCCAATTGACGACGTGCTTCTTCTTCCATATCACTAGTCATACCTTGTCCCGTTGCCGAACCATAATCATCAATTCCATTTGTCAATTCCATAGGAATATTATATTTTTGTTGAATTTTTTGTAAATCATCTAGGGTAAATCGCAATTTGGAAAATTCTTTGTCAGCATGTATCTGTTTTCCATTCTTCATCACCATCCTCTCTGAAATAGAACCATTTGACATACGAATAAAACTCACAGCATAAGTATTGGATGGAAATTCTGATACCTCATTTGGTTGATTTTTATCAGTCGGTTTTGCTTCTACGACTGCCGGTTCAATCGGTTTTACTTCTACGACTGCCTGTTCAGTCGGTTTTACTTCTACGACTGCCGGTTCAATCGGTTTTACTTCTACGACTGCCTGTTCAGTCGGTTTTACTTCTGTAACTGCATGTTCAGTAGGTTTTACTTCTACAACTGCTGGATCAGTAGGCAAGCCTCCAAAAACTAAATTCAAAGGTGACTGAGATTTGTTTTTTTTTCGTAATGTTATCCGTTTTTTTTGTTTTTTTTTAGATACAGTTTGCCTAACCATTATGATATTATCGTAAATTATATACTATAATCACATATATTATACACCGATGAACATTTAAATTGGAACGGGTCTCTATGAGACCCGTCCTTTTTCATTGATTTATCGGAAACGTTGTCCTTAATCATCTAGTGGTACGCCCAACGGGCGTACCATTTTAAATGTTCAAGGGTGTATAAGAGTATTTTACCCTCTGCCAAGTTTTCCTTCAGAAATCAATTGACTCATTTTTTGTATTTCTTCATCACTCACTTTATATTTGACTTCATCTTCCGGATTTGTCAATCCGGGACCGCATGGATCACAAGAAAAATCAATCATTACGACTTGTTTGTATCCATTTTGAATCGCAAGTTTTAATAATTCGGTTGTATTCGTATAACCATTTGGTGATGTATTTTGTTTATCGGTATGTGTTTTGTTCAAAACACGTTGTCCAATGTTAAATTTTCCTCCTTGTTGAAATACAACAAATACATCAAACCATTCACTATCATTAGAACCGGTTGTATATTCCTTTTCTATGATCGGAATGATAGACTCTGGTGTATACACAAATGATTGGAACATTTTGTCAAAATATGGTTGGTTTTTTATTGTTTCTATAACCGGTTTTTTTTGTATTTTCAACTGTTTTATCAAAAATCACAAAATATTCGTCTTGAAATGTATTTTTCAATAAATTACCCAAAGTTGTTCCGTCTATGATGTTGTTTGGGATTTTTTCTGTTATTTGTCTATGAATGTTTTCTTTGTTGTCATCATTTAGTCCAATTGGAATACTAAATACCCCAAAGGTAACCTTACTAAATCGTTTGATTTCTGGGGGAACAACTACATAATCAGGTTTTTTTGTATTCAAATCAAATTTCATATTACCATGAGTCATTATCAAAAAATATACAACAGGTTATGATGTTCCCAAACTTCTCCGGGTGCGAAGCACCCTTTGAAGTTCGTTGTTGGAGGCTTTCAGCCCCCTGACCATATTTCCTTCTTGTATTTGAACAGGGTTTTTCATGACTTCTTGTTTTTGAACATTTTTTCCTCCAGTTACAATCAGGTCATATCCCTGTGGGGAAGAACTTTTTACTTTACGTGCAACATATGAATCAATGATAATACCTGAAGCTGACTTGGAATAAATAATTAAATATTGTTCATCCGTTTGTGGTCTTGGTCCAATACCTTGTCCTGGTCCTTGATCAAGCCCTTGGCCCGGTCCTGGTCCTTGATCAAGCCCTTGGCCCGGTCCTGGTCCTTGATCAAGCCCTTGGCCCGGTCCTTGGCCTTGGTCAAACCCTGGTCCTTGGTCAAACCCTTGGTCTTCTTGTGTTCCTTGTCCGATTGTAAGTAAATAATTGTTGAATCTTTCTTGAAAAGTATCAATGTTAATTTTCTCAATTTCTGTTTCAGACATAAGAAAAATCATTATTTTTATCTCGTCTTCACTAGTTGTTTTATTATTTGAATGATTTAAAACTAATTCACCTGAATCATTTTTAGAAATATTACCGTTATAAATAAAAGCATTATTTTTTTTAATTGTAAATGATATAGTGTCTTCTTTGTATTCAGATGAAATAAGAATTGGTTCACCATTATGATAAGCAAAAAAACATATTTTGTTCGTTGAAAAACCTTCACGATTTTTGTTTAAATTATAAAAATCATATAACATGACAACACAATCGTCCATTTTACCTGTAATAATTTGTACTGTATCAATTGGTTTGAAATAATCAAACATATTGTATTTATCAGGGTCAGAAACCATGGTATTATAACATTTATCTACCAATGGTGTACATTTGACAAAAAATGGTACATTTATAGATTTAGATGGGTTTGTATCCTGTAAAAGATAACCACTTTTTGCATCTATTGGTACAGGAACAGGGGGGGAAGTACCATCATCCGTCATAGAAACCATTGGAGCAGTATCAGAAACCACTGGAACCGGAACAGTAGCAGTAACCTCAGTAGGATTGTTTGAAATATGTTCTTGATTTTTTTTTTTTCTTTCGTTTGCTTCTGCGCGTACTCTAATCAAATCTTCATCAAATTTTTTTCTATCAAACTTGTTAATGTCGTTTGGTGTAGTTAAACCAGAATTTATTAAACATTCTTTTGCGGATTTCTTTATTATTTCATCACCACCTCCTTTAAAACGTTTCTTTTTCTGATTTTTTTTTGGAAAAGTACCACCAGATTTTTTACCATATGATATTTCATCATATGTATGGTTTTCTATAAATTGCATTAATTCTTCATATTCTTCGTACGTAATCAGTGTATCTTTTCGGTCGCCTCTCGTATTATTCCATTTATTTACAACTGGTATACAATATTGGTTTGGTGATTTTTTATTTGATATTTTAGGAACCGCAGTAGAGGCATCTTGTTTGGAAGGTTCAATGGATGTATTTATATTTGACGGAACAATTGCATTATTATTAATTACATTCACGGGAGGATTAATAGTAGACCCCAAGGTGGCAAGGGATGATGCCGTGGTTTTTGGCAAAGCCAGAGAAGCCAGAGTAGTGGATGCATCATCAGGAAGTTCCGTTGTATTTTTTCCTGAAACATTTTCATCAGAGTTTGTTAATGATTGATTAAATTCATTAATTTGGTCTGCAGTAATTTTCTTATTTTCTACGAGACAGTCGTCAATATTATCTTTTTGTTTCTGTAAAAAGGATTCACCATATTCTGTTTTAAACGAATCCAAGAATGTATGATATTCAACTTGGGTAATCTGTTTAAATTTACGTTCAAATAATCTATTACCATTCATTATATCCATAATAATTTCACAATAAGAAATGTTGGGTCGTGTTGATTCAATCATATCATCAATTTCCGCTTGTGGTTGAATATATTTATGCATATTCTTAATGATTTGTTCAAAATAATCATTTCCATGAGAATCATTGTAATGAATATTTTTAATGTTAACCTCTTCAAACACAGTTTTAAAAATCTCTGTCAATTTTTCAGTTAAATCTCTCCATATACCGCGAGCCGCACCGATTAAACGTACATTTGGATCAAATTTGTCTATTTCTAATAGATTATGATTGGGTGGCTTTGACAAAAGAATGTTTTGTTTCCATTTTTGTATTGTTTTGTTGTTAGATTCAAATACATTTCCTTCTGGGGATTTCTTGATGGTTTTGGGATTTAAATTCACACCAGCATACGTGAACAACATATCATCACATAATGAAAATAAATATGTTATAAACATTTTGATGGGATGATGATTTTTTAACTGATTCTGAATTTTTTCATTCAATTCATATATTTTATCATAAAAATTCATTTTAATTAAATAATAACCGCCAATATCCCCTCCGAGATATTTCTTCAAGGTTTTGATATTGGATTTTTTTTTACCATTTTTACCATTTTTTCTGCGATTTTTCTTCGTATGTTTCATACAAAATAATAAAACTTTATCACACTATATGTCCAGTATAGAATAGTGTGATACAAAAAAACGCAACTATGAATTCAACTGCAAATCACATAAATCTACCGAAATTCTTACCGGGTCACGGTCATATTGTGACACCCAAAAATGATATTTATCACCCGTCTCTATGAATCCGATACAAAATTCAATGGTAGTCGGTTTGCAAAAAGAAAAGGGTTGACTGAATTTCACTGTAGACCATGTTTTTGGATCTAACAGTACTAAGAGATGATAATAATGTCGTGGCCATTCATTTCGGGAATAATGAACGAGTCCCACCCAATATCCCGGATGAACTAAAGATTCACGAAAATATGTGGAACCCCGACAAGAAGACAACAATAATGGTGTATCGGATGATTGACTATCTATGACCAATTTTCCCGAGGTAATATGACACATCGTCATGTCTGAACATTGATATAAGAATTTTTGTGGATTCGTAGGGGAAGAGTCCATAATAGGACACCAATTTTTTTCACACCATGTATCGGTGGGTGGTTCAACGACAATATTATTACACAATTTTCTTTGGGTAATGTTATATTCACCAGTAACAATTCGTGTACGTTTATTGGGCGCATAATTCACACTACTACCCACGTAGTATATTTTTTGTTCATTTTTTTTGTACCAGATACGAATATCTTCTACTCCATCAAAATTACATTCACGTGAAACCAAATCGGTAGGATTAGCGATGTAAAAAAATTCCATAATGTTCAGGTCTTTGTCCAATCGGGTACATAGATTTTTGGTAATGATTTTATTATCAGGATGATAAAAAATATAGGAACCATTGTCTGCCAGCCGGTAGTTCACATAACGTGTATTCATCCAATATCCATCATCTATGTTGTCAGAACAAGGTGTGACGGAGGATGACATGGGAAAAAAATCTGTTTCTAAAAACGGCATATCCAATGAAATACACGTATAGGAACCAACTGTATCTGCTAAACACATGGTCCAATAGTCCATAGGAATTTGTAAAATAGAATCATTATGGTCGGCTGCATACCATTTTGGCTTCCATTCAATGATTTTATTTTCCATCCATGTCCAAAAATTAACTTCCCATACCATCTTTTGATGTTTTTTTAAAAAAAGAGGAAAATGGGTTTGGTATAGGGTACAAAATTCAGTAACCGACGTTTTATCACCCATGAAAAACCCACCACAAAATCGCCAATGAATCGTATTCAAAATTGTATTAGTATATGGTTCTTCCAATGGAGTGGGTAATTCTGGCCAACAACCGGGCATAGCTAAAAACGACTGAGACCATTGATTCATTGAGATGGATTTCAATCGTGCTTGTGATTCCGTAATATGTTTGAATATATGAGCAATATTGAAATCTATCCATGCAAAATATGTAGAACCAAACGGGTTTATATGAATTGCATCTGCTATACATTCCATCTTGGTGTGCATCAAAGCCATGTATTCATACGTGTCTTTTTGTTCATTATGATGTGTAGGTAATTGTAAAGGATATGGACGACAAATACCATGAACCCATGTTTCCTGAATAGTTTTCCATGTTCGCATTTTTCGTATATTTGGATACAAAGTAATGAATTGATCCAATATTTCCTCACTGGATTCATCTATATAGACACATAATTGAATTCCTGTTTCGGCTATTTTGGCGAATTGTTGGAATCTCCATGCCATATCACGTTGCCCTTCGTCTGATTTTGGATAAATATTCATATAAACCGTGACAAAGGTAACACATGAAGCCATATTTCTTGTATAAGATTGTATATGAAATGTTTAGATGCCTTTTTTTTGATAACGTACGAGTACGATATGTCTATCTAAACCTACAACACATTTTTATAACAAATGAATTGCTTTTGACTTGATACATCTTGGTATATTCTTCGTCTATTTCATAAATATTGTTGGATGGATTTTGATAATATATGATACCATCGTCGTCAAAATTCTTGGTATGATCCAAATAGGACTTGAACCGTGGTGTAGGGTTATCACATAAAAAATCTTCGGTTTTAGAATCAAAAATTTTTTGGAGAGCGTAAAAAAAATACAAATCTATATATTCTGATGCCTCCACTACGTTCTCGGCATCATCCCGTTCTGCTTCCGAGCAAAGCTCGTACGCCGAACGGTCTTCTGGACTCCTACGTAGTCCTTCAGAATATGCGTGGTTATCCTCCGCTACGCTACGGATACCACATTCATCATCCGTTTCTGGTTCATCATCCGTTTCTGACACGGAAGAATAAGATGCCGTGAACGTAGTGGAGGCATCGGATTGTAGAGATGTCAGGTCTTCTGGTTCGTCATCTATGGAAGATGATGCCTCCACTACGTTCTCAGCATCATCCCCCAATGCTACCGTTCTACGAACGTCCACATTGGGGTCTTCTTCATTTATTTTGGAATGTGAAATAGTGGAAAACAAAGATGTAATTTGTTCTACTATATTTTTGAACGACATTTTGTATGTAAAGATCTATCTGTATATTTTTATGTGTAAATCTGAGTAAAAATAAATGAAAACGGAAGATATACTCGTTCAAATGAATATACAAAAGATTCCTCTAGATCCCAAGGTATGGGGTCCCCATTATTGGTTTTTTCTCCATTCCGTAGCGTATACGTATCCAGAACATCCTACCAATGTGACTAAACGCAAATATTATGATCTTATACAAAATATGCCGTTATTTATACCGGATGAATCTATGGGAGATAAAATGGCAGAAATGTTGGAAAAATATCCAATATCACCTTATTTAGATTCACGTGAATCATTCATTCGCTGGACACATTTTTTACACAACAAAATCAATGTATCTTTGGATAAAGAAGAAATCACTGCATATCAAGCTTTAGACAAATATTATCATGAATATCGTCCGAAACATGTAGTGGATTATCAATCTATGTTGGCGCGCCGTGATATTATGTTTGTGGCAATCATCTTGGGTCTGATTGCCTTTATTATTGGAACCCAAGGTTCCAATAAAACCTCCTAGGTAACGAGGACACCGACCTTCGGTCAGTGCCCTCATAAGGTTTCCTTATTCGGACTCTTGGTTAATTAGTTGTATAGGATCTTATACAACCAATTTGATATTCTTACCTACGAGGATTTCAAAGAAACCTTATGAGGGCGCCACCACGTAGTGGGGGTGTCCTCATTAATTAAGGGAAGTCGTACAGAAACCTACGGTTTCTGTACCAATAAATAATCGTTAGAAATAGTATATGAATGCGTATAGAATTGTGGTTATTTTTGATATGTGCATTGGTATTAGCCAATGTTTATACTGAAGGAAAATACATTAAGAATATTTTCCGTTGGAAAAAATATTTTCAAATGGCGGGTATTATTCTTGGTACCTTATTTGTTTACTATTTGATCAAACGAAATCCCATGAAAACCGGAGAAATTTTGCAAACTTCCAATGAATATATCAAATATTTACCTATGGACCGTTCTAGTGTAAATATGTTAGGACCAATCTTGGATTTCACTGCCAAACAAAACCGTGGTGGTGCAGTACCACAAGTACAGGTGACGAATCTACCATCAGGTGGACAAGCCCAACGTATTTTAGAATCAGGTCAGAGTGCAGGAATGCCTTCAAATGCGAAAAAGGCTACCAAGCGTTCTGTAAGTGAAACCAAAAAGAAATTCGTAGCTTCCCGACAAAATTGGCGATGTGGTAATTGTCAAAAACAATTGACCGCATGGTTTGAAGTAGATCACAAGATACGTTTGGAATATGGAGGTAGTAATCACATAGATAATTTAGTCGCCATGTGTCGTGAATGTCATGGTGAAAAAACTACGATGGAAAATCTATAACGATATAGTAATATAGAAAAAAAACAATATGTTACGAAGAAATCCGAGTAATTCACCATGGATGGCTTATATAGTAACAGTATTACCATTTATTGTATTCATATTTCTATGGTATGCCATGTATTCCATATTACAATCCGGACAAATTTTTAACATGTATTCGTGTGCCTTTTTAGTATTACTCGGTGTTTTATTTATTTGTGCTATTTTTTATTTTTCAGATGTATTGATACCCAAGTTTTTGATGTTTTGTATATTCGGTTCATTGATGATTGCGCTCATTATGGTATGTATCATGGTTTATAATTATATTTCTTCATATAGTTTCTCTATTGCAAATGTGATTAAAAAGGTATTGTTGGTATTTTCATTTGTGATTGGATTATTTTGTATTTTGATGATTATTTCTATTTTCATACCCCAAATATTGGACAAAATATACATGGCGGATACAATGAATAGTTTTAAAGATTTTATCATGGAAGATTTACATATTACTTCTCCACCCATCTATGTATTATTATTGATTGAAATACTATTGATTTCTGGATATTTTTTGTTTACAATGTTTTTTTCACAAAACACTCCCTTTATATCTTCCTTAAATTTCAACGGGACTCGTGTGTTACAAAAAGGAAAATATATGTTAAACACCATGGAAGAACAAATTTTAGCAACTAGTAATGATTTGAAAGTGATTGGAACAGAATATGAGGCAAACCCATATTTAAAAATATATTCCATTTCTTTGTGGTTATATGTCAATCCAAAAGACCAACAATTAGAAATAGCAAAAAATACACAATTAACTACACAATTTAATACATTTTATCAATCAAAACAGGAAGCTAATATCTTTTTCTATGGAACAAAAACCTTGAATGCAACGAATCAATGGGAAATGGTATATCCCAAACCATGTATTACTTATTCCTATGATTATGGTTCCAAGAAAAACATATTTTTGCTATATGTATTTGGTGATGAACCATATCGTTTATATTTGACCACACAAAAATGGCATAATTTGGTAATTAATTTTCACGACAATCATATGGACTTATTTGTGGATGGTCATTTAGAATATTCATCACCCATGACAGGAGCAGAAAGGATATTTACGGACAATGATATTATTGTGATTGGCGATACTCGTAAAAACATTTACGGTGCGGTTGCTGATATAGTATATTATGATCACACACTTACCAAAGAACAAGTGGTCAATATATGGAATATGCAAAAATACGAAATAGATACCACCAATGTGTAAAAGAAAAACCCCAATATATAATAATATGAAACGTAATCACAACATCCTATTATTATATCTATGTTTGTCGTGTTTCATCTATCTATTATATTTCATTATATACAGAAATAGAACATATGAACATCGCATAGAATCATTTACAAACAATATACAATATGCAAATTGGTGGTCATCAGATACAAAAAATTACACAGATTTATTCCAAAACATGTTTGTGAATACAAAATATCAAAATATTAAATTATATTCGGTATTTCCGCCCGAAAATCTTGAAAAAACATCCAAGGATAAAGATACTCTCTATGTACAATTTAGTGGTGAAAGTATATACGGAAAACCGGACAATTATGATATTAATTTCATACCGACCGACAAAATACAAACCAATGTGATTATTTTTCCATATGCACTGTTTCATTTACTGTTGATGAAATTAGACATGCAAAAATTACTTGTACCACGTATGTTGAACAAAGACATTCAACAACAAAATTTTTGTTTATTTTCCGTAAGTAATGGAGAAGCAATAGAACGTAAAGAATTTTTCATAGAATTGTCAAAATACAAAAAAGTAGATTCATGTGGACGATTTATGAATAACATGAACAAGGGTTGTCCAAATAATCACGAAAGTTCAGAATATTTTGATTTTATTTCAACCTATAAATTTATGATTTGTTTTGAAAATACTTCCTTGCCGAATTATCTCACAGAAAAAATCATAAATGCATATTATTCAGGTACCATTCCCATTTATTGGGGATGTCCAAACATTAGTGATTATGTAAATATGGATTCCATATTATATTTACCGCCAAAATATACCACAGAAGAAAGAGACAAATTGATACAAAAAATATTATTTTTAGATACTTATCCCGATGCGTATAAAGCAATGTATGAACAATCATTTTTCAAATATGGTATATTACCCGATGAATTTAATATTGAAAAAATAAAAGAAAAAATAAACAAAATAATATCAGGATGAATACGATGCTTATGAAAAATCTATGTACCTGTATATAGTCAGAAATATACTGTTAAAATGAATTGGTTTATTGTAATTGGAATCGTAATGGTCATAATAGGAATGTATATGTTGTATTTGTTTTTTCAAAATTATACTACCATTGCATCAAATACGGTGAATTTAACTACTGTAAATACTCCCGTAATTTTATCAGACAACCCTTTATCATATCAATACACGGTGGGTGCTTGGATTTATGTGAATTCTTGGGACAACAATAATATTAAACCTATATTGTCCATTCCTGGACAAATAAATTTATATTTAGACGTAACTACCCCCACATTGTTTTTTGATATTAGTCAAAATTGTGGGACAAATTCTAATAAACCATCACCACCCATGGTGGTTACCGATAATTTCCCTATACAAAAATGGACTTATGTATCCATTGTAGTAGATAATTATTTCGTAGACATGTATTTAGATGGAAAATTGATGCAATCCATGAAAATGAACTGTATGCAAAAAATTCCTTCCATAACTACCACAAATATTTATTTAGGAGGAACCCCAGCCATTATCAATGATATTTCAGTAACCAAAGTATATCGTTGGTCATATGTGATGTCTCCTCAAGACGTTTGGAGACAATATATTATTGGAAACGGAGTATCCACTTCGTTTTCTTCTTATGGAATGTCTATTGAAATATTGAAAAACAATCAAATACAAAACGATATACGTATATTCTAATTATTGGAACTATCGGAACTATCGGAACTATCGGAACTATCGGAACTATCGGAACTATCGGAACCCAAGGTTCCGGTAAAACCTCCTAAGTAACGAGGACACCTCGCAAGCTCGGCGCCCTCATAAGGTTTCTTTGAAGGTTTCTATGTAATAATAAAAATCAAATTAGTTGTATAAGATCCCAATGCTACCGTTCTACGAACGTCCACATTGGGATCTTATACAACTAATTTACCAAGAATTCTTGAAGGAAACCTTATGAGGGCACTGCGCGTAGCGTGGTGTCCTCGTTACCTTAGGCATCTTTGTTGTGCCCAAACTCTTCCTTTGTTCCGAAAGGCAAAGCCACCTTCAGAGTTAGTTGTTGAAGGACTTCGTCCCTCTGACCAAAAAGCCTTAGGGTTTTTTTAGGGCTACTGGGTTTTTTTCCCTATGGGCAAAAAAGTCGTAGGTTCCAATCAATAATATAAACTATATATTATATTATGGATTTAAATGCATTGAAAACGAGTGCGGTAGCAGTAACCAACAATGTAAATCAAGGAATGAATAATATAGGAAATTCTTTGAACAATACGATAAAATCATTTAGTGACCCATCTGAATTAGCTACAACTAGTAGTGATTTTTTGCAATCCAATTCTATAGTTGCCAAAGTTGCACTTATATTGTTGATTTTAATCGGATTTGTCATTTTGATGGTGGTGGGTATTAATTTAATCGGATATTTTTCACAAAATGCGACAAATCCTTATATAGTCAAAGGTATGATTTCGGGTGGAAATAGTGCTATTGTTCCAGGAAATCTCATTACACGTTCCAATAATAAACAATATGGTATAGAATTCACCTGGTCACTTTGGTTACAAATCAATGATCTTGTAGGACCTGCGCAACAATATGCTCATATATTTAACAAAGGAAATGGCAATTATATGAATCAATCTACTACTGTAAATGGAGTAACTTATCCTTTAGGAACCGGATTAGCTACAGTAAACAATGGTCCTGGTTTATATTTAGCCAACGAAAGTGGAACAGGAAATATATCATTGTTATTGGTTATGGATACAGTAGACCCGACAGTAGGACCGATTACGATTAATGTAACAGGAATTCCTATGAATAAAAAATGGATGCATGTAGCGATTCGTCTAGAAAATACATTAATGGATGTGTATGTGAATGGTACGATTACTGGTAGATATAGTATTACTGCCGTACCTAAACAAAATTACGGAGATGTGTATGTATGTCAAAATGCGGGATTTTCAGGGTTTTTATCTAATTTACAATATTATCCACGTGCATTGTCCGCTTCAGAACTCAATCAAATCGTCGGGAGTGGTCCTAATACTACACTCAGCAGTTTAGCAAATTCTACCAAAGGTTATCCTTATTATTTATCGGTTGATTGGTACTTTTCTAAATTAGCCTAACCTAAAGGAACCTACGGTTCCTTTAAAACCTCCCTCAAGTAAAGATTTATTAGTAAATTAGTTGTATAGGATCATATACAACCAATTTAATATTTTTACATAGAACAAATTAAGAAAACCTTTTTGATGGAGGTTTTAAAGGAACCGTAGGTTCCTTTATCTAGGGAACTTTGTATATGAGTTGAAGAAATATGTCGTATGACATAATTTCAACATATCTTAACAAAGAATTATCCGATTGTAGTGGTGATACTGCAATTCTGAATTTAATCATTGCGAATGATCAAAGGCAAAGATTAGCCTTTTATCACACACCTCCATCAAGATACACCCCTATTTCCCCATATCCCTCAAATACCAAACAACAATTGGATATGCGAAGAAAAGTGGAAATTTTGAAATACAGTAACAATCAGCAAAATTCCAAAACAAATAATTTAACCAAAAATGAAAAATGGGCACTTTTATCGCGCGGAAAATCTAGTCAAAATACGAGTTTTTCATCATTAGTATCTAACAGAACAACGGTTTGTACATCAAACGAAACAAAAATAACTAGTACAACCGCATCAGATATTCCAGGTCCGCCTATAAATATGTATTACGACCCAACCATACCTCTTTATCATTTTCAAAATGAGAGTATTAATAATGCGAGTTATAGTAATTTACCTGCGGATGATATTTCCGAATTGAAATTGTATACACAAGACGAAGTCACTTTTTTATACGAATCTACTCCGATTTATGAAACGGATGATATTAGTAATGTGTCAACTACTACCACGGTAGGTGTAGACTATACGGCACAGAATACCACGAACCAAAGTCTACAAACTCGCAAAAAATTTGTTGGAAGTATTGTTACCACCACATACATGCCAAAAAATACACACATATTTTCATTCAGTATTCCGATTGGAATATGGATTATGGGTTCAGTAAAAGAAGGACTCATTGACACAACGATTTGTCCGGATGATACTACCGTAGATTGGGCAAAAGACCCAAATTATAACCCACATATTGATCCCAGTTACGGAAATATGAATTATATCAATAAGTGTTATTCCCAATTTCCAGGAGTGTTTACACCTGAAAATACTATGAAAATACACATTGTAGAACCCGTATCAATAAGTATAACGTATAGTGGAATACCAGTAATACCACTGGTAACACCTACCATTTATACTTCATTTACTACGCCGATTCCTGGAAAACAAAACATTCAATTGAATGATGTTTCCTTTTCACCGTTTGATATGGATGCCGGACAATTTTATGGGGTTCAATATGTAGGAAATATTATCATAGATAATTTACAACTGAATGTTCAAGCTGAACAAGTATTTGATGTAGCAATATCAATGAATTATTTGTACGATTATCTGTTAGCTGCACAATTTGATTATTTAAAAACAGGAATATTTTTTAATTTATCCCAAACAAATCAAAATGTGGGTGATGGTGTCACGTTTTCTTCCATTGTACCTCAATTTATTCCTAGTTCATTTTTAAATTATGTACGTGGTTCAACCATATCAACAACCACCCCCACTATAACAGGTGCTACGATAGGAACTATAGGATTGAATTTTGTTATTTTCAATAATATTGTCGGAAATTTTGATACATTTGTTTTGTATCGTTCAGATATTAGAAACGATGCATCATTACCCAATTCTACATTTATGAGAACATTTGACTCGGCGTCTAATACATTACCTGAAAATCATATTTTTGGTGGATTAACCGGCAACAGCTATACCGACCAAAATTTGAGTCCAAATATGAAGTATACCTATTCAATTCAACCTATATTCAATTCTTTGAATGGTTCCATAGTACAATTGGGAACGGTTACCACATATGACATAAGTATCAATGCACAAATTGACCAAAATTCAATCACAAATAATTCCGTTTCTATTATTAATATTGTCGGAAAATTCACCCAATATACCATTGTTAGAAATGATATTAGTTTTTCAGGGTTAACCAGTAATACATTTACAGATACAGGATTAATACCAGATGTGAGTTATTCGTATTATATCCAACCATTTTTTACCAATCAACAAGGATCTATGATTTTCTTGGGAACCATTACTACATTAAATCCGATTATATTGAATGCATATTATCATTTACTTACAACCACATCAATATTAATTGATATTTCCGGAGTATTTTCTTCATTAACGATTATTCGTAATGGTTATCCGTCCAAAGTATTTTCAATAACACCAATATTTTCTGAAACATCGTTAAAAATCAAACATTATGAATTTTCAGATACAAATATCAATACCAGTACAACTGTTTATCCAAATGGTTTTGTATTGGGTCAAAATTATTCATATTCAATCATTCCTAGTTTGTTGAATAGTAATGGACTTGCTATCAACGGAACTACATACCAATTATCTTCTATTATGGTTCCTACCGTACCATTAACTGTAGTTGTAAATACAAACCAAATACAAATTACAAATAGTGCAGTGTTAATTCCTATTGCAAATTATCAAGATTTTTATTATGTCGCGGTAGCAAGACAAATCAACGGAAATTTTATTGACTCTGAATCATTACTATCCCCTATAAAATATACGAACAATTCACCGATATATATAGATACAAGTTCATCTTTCAACGCCAATTCTTATTATGAATATAATTTTATCCCATACAACAACATTGATATTCCAGGAACTACGTATACAACACCCAAATTATCCCCCTATGCGAAATTTTTTATTACAACAACTTCTATTACATCTATAGGTGTTACATTTACATTTATAAATACATCAGTTTTGCAAAAAAACAATTTTAATTATGTGACTGTTCAAAAAATACTTAAAAATAGTCAGAATGGGTTTGTTTATCCTATACAAACAATATACGATGGTACAAATACCTATTATGATACATTTATCACGAGTGAAAATCCATTATTATATTCACAATTGTCATTTACCTATATATTTACGGCATACAATGTATTAAATGTGAAGGGAGATGTACGTAATTCTGGAGATATTTCTCCCTACGCTACTATTATTTTCAATGAATATGGAATTGATTGTAGTACACAAATAACATTTACGATGAAAAATCGTCCAACATATTCATATTTACAAATAATACCTTATTATAGTTACAATAATACAACTTATTTTCCTGATACAAATATTATTAATTATTATTATAATCAAAATGACGGGAGCTTTATTCAAATCAAGTACTCCATTTTACCCCGAATATTTTTACCTATTTATAGTTATTATTTTGAAATATATCCATACAATGCTTCCAATATTTCCAAACAGGATTTTTTAGTTACACTCCCTGTAATATCTCCTCAATCCTATATAAATTTTTTAAATTTTAATGATGGAAATATCTTTTACAATTATGGTTTACCCCAAGAAAAATATACTACAGTACGATTGAATTTAACTGATACCAATGATTACATAGATGCTAGTGGATTTCAACAACCGAGTTATCACTCTTATCAATTTGCTGAAATATCCGGAGGAATCATTGGTACACCGGATACAATCAAATATCGTTATTCCAATTTATCCACCTATACGAGCAAATCGGATTTGTTGGCATACATTTCTTACCAATATGCCATTATACCATTCAATGCTGCAGATACATCAGGTATGTACATTACCACTCCTTATTATTCACCCAAATCAAGTATAAATATGGGAGCAATTTCCTACAGTGAAACTGACATTTCTATGAGTTTTTTGTCAACCAGTATTTTTGCATATACCATCATTTCTCGTTACAAAAATGCAGTATTTGATACAAGTTATTTATGTATGCGTAATACATTTCTATTCGTTGATACGACAACACAATATTATGGAGGTTATGCTTATTCTTATTCGGTACAATCCTACAATGCTATTCAAATCCCGGGAGATTCAGTTACTACCTATCCGCCTTATTCACCTATAGCTAATATCAATTCTGATTACACAGTTACCATGTCTACTACTGATATATCCTTTTCTTTTGCATTGACCAATTCCCAACAATTTTATTCCTTGTCCGCACTTTTATCCACCAATGGAGAAACACCTACCAATATACAATTGAATAAAACCACGATTGATTCCATATATGTAACAAATCAATTCTTCTATGGTGATTCTAGTTATGTTTTTCAATTAACTCCTTATAATGCGAATGCAATTCCGAATTCATTGGCAACCATAACCACCATGGTGTATTCACCACCGGCAACTATTTCTATAGGTCAAGTGCATATTAACAACACTGATATTTCGTTTGCCATACTACGCGGTTCTACAGGTGGAGCATCTTATTATATCTATGTGAGTATTTGGACGGCAGGTATTCCTGGTCCTTATGAACCAGTACCAATTGGAACCACAATATTTCAAATAGATCCACCTTATACAGCAGATACTAGTTATTCGGTTTCTATCATTCCATACAACGCATTAGATGTATCCAATAGTTCAGCTATTTTGTATTCTAATCCGATATCTCCTGCTGCACTAGTAACCATTGGACCCGTATTCACGTCTACCTCTGACATTTCATTCGCATTTACCAATGTGTTTTCTCAATTATATTATTACGTATATGTGACACGTACGGTTGGTAATACAAAATTTCCTTCTATGATGGTTCCCATAGGAACCATAACCTATCATGACCCAAGTAATGTATTTTATGCTGATACCAGTTATGTATATTCAGTCCTACCGTACAATGTGTTGGATATTTCCAATACATCTGCAATGGTAAAAACTGCACCGGTATCACCTCCTGCCAAGGTAACTGTTGGAATACCGTCTGTATCCTATAATGATATTTCGTTTGCTTTTACCGGATTGGATATGCGACCCTTTTATTATGTATATGTTACACGCATTGTACGAGGAAAATACAAAAATTCGGTGCGAATTCCTTTCAAAACTTTGGTTTACATAGACCCTAGTAATGTTTTCACTGCAGATACAAGCTATTCTTATCTAGTGGTTCCATACAATGCAATGGATATTTCTAATAATTATGCTGCCGTTACCACAGTTCCAGTATCACCTATTGCAACCGTTCAAATTGGTTACATAAATATAACCGCAACATCAGTGTATTTCCCCATTATATATACCAATACGTATTCATATATATCTGTCGCACGATATATCAATGGAAGCATACTTGGTTCCTACGTAGTTCAGACCATAGGAAGCACATTATATATAGATCCTAGTAATGCATTTTTTGCAAATACAAATTATTCTTATTCTATTTTACCGTTTAATGCAGTAAATATTGCAGGTAGTAGTATAAATACATTACAGATTTCTCCACCGATAACAATACCACCAAGTGTACAATATACACAAATAGATGTTAGTCATATTTTATTTTCATATTCTGATATTCGTAATTTTTACTATGTGAGTATAACTAGATATATGAATTCTAAAAAAATAGATACACAAAAACAAGGTCCCAATATATCTACTTTTGTAGACCCAAGTAATGTATTTTATCCGGATTCAAGTTATGCTTACGCATTATTACCTTATAGTACTACCGATGTATCCAATATAAATATGATATATTATTCACCAGCAATATCACCTCCTGCCTATGTACAAGTTTCGGCTTTGTCTATATCTGGTGATTATACTTTTTTTACTTTTACACACAACAATGTACATTCTTTCTATGTAACAGACATCACTTCTATTTCCGGTGGAATTCTTGGTACTACACAACGTGTACAACATGGAACCACATCATATTTGGATACAAGTAGTGTATATTATGCCGACATAAGTTATGGATATTCAGTTTTACCATATAATGTGTTGTTATCTGCCGGAACGGCAATACAAACCAATCTAAATTCACCACTAGCTTCAGTATTATTTTCACAATATACAGATATATGCTATAATCAAATACGATTTACGTATGCCGCTGGTAAAAACCGTTATTATTATGTACGTATACGACGACAAAAAAATGGGATATGGATAGATGCCAATGACATAATTCAACCAATTAAAGGAACTTCCTATACTGACCCCAGCTCCATATTTACTGCCGATTCCAGTTATTCTTATTATGTGATTCCGTACAATGCGATGGATTTCAATAACTATGCTTCTGCATTTTATACGAATGCGGTATCTACTTTACCTAGTGCATTCATAGGTGCATTTTCCAGTATTAGTTTACAAAATATCCAATTTTCATTAACAACTACCACTTCTTTTTATTATACATTCATCTCACGAATTGTCAATGGAATACAACAACCGTGGATACGGCAACCTATTTCGTCTTCAACATATTCTGACCCTTTGGGTTCATTTATGGCTTATTTTACCTATCAATATCAGGTACTACCATATAATGCAGTAGATAATAGTGGTATTATTGTACAAACCGCGGTAGTTTCACCACCAGCAACAGTGGCTTTTCTAAATTATACGGGTATAACAAATAATCAAATAACTATCCAATTCGTACAAAGCACCACCTATAGTTATGTACAAGTTGCTGAAATTTCCGGAAATATTACTGGTCCAGTTCTATGGACATTGTATGGTGGAATTCTAGGAACCGTTATTGGAGGAAATCAGCCCTCTGTACAATTGACAGATACAAATTTGTGGCCAACAATAATCTATAAATATTTGGTGACTCCTTTTAATGCAGTGAATCAATCCAATACCAGTATAATAACACAATCCATTTCACCAACTGCCTATGTAACAGATAGTAGTTTTACCTTAGTTTCATACAATAGTATACAATTCGTATACAATGTAAAATATCCGTACTCATCCAATTTGACCTATACGGCATTAAAGATTGCTCCCATTATTAACGGAAACTATGGGAGCTATTCCCCCAAGATTTCGGTAGATATACACACGTATCAAGACCCGTCATTCATTTTTTATCCGAATACTACTTATGCCTATTCTTTGATACCATACAATACACAAAATATTCCGGGTAATGAATGGATTACCTCCTTGGTTTCTCCTATTCCTTCGGTTTATTTCGTTTCCTACAGTGATATTTCATTTACCAGCGTACGCGTACATTTTAATTACACCACGTTGGGAAGTTATTCTTATGTAATACTAACTGAATGGATAAATAATAATACATGGGGAAATTCTATGAAATCTGCGGTGGGAGATGTATCTTTTGTGGATATTCAACTGGCGGCATCTAATACATATTCTTTTGTGATTACTCCCTACAATGCAGTGGATGTTTCTGGAATATCGGTTTCTACAGGAACCAATGAACCTATATCACCTCCTACTTATTTGAATCCTTCAACCATTTCGTACGGAGCTTCTACTACCCAATCCATCAATATCCTTTTTTCAAATCCTTCAGCCTTTAAATATTTGCAAATTGCACGAATTACATGTACTACGGATGGAACTGTGATAAGTATAGGATCATATACGACTACTTCATCCTTTGTTTCAGGATATACTGATTCTACCGGTTCATTAAGTTTCAATAGTGCTTATCAATATTCCATTATACCTTATAATGCTTTGGGAATTTCGGGTGAAACCATTGTAACCCCTTTAATAATTATCAATGATGCAACCGTATCGTTTGATTATTCTAGTGGATATACGGTATCACTGTCTAGTATTTCGTTTCATTTATTCAATGCAATTTTGTATTATTATGTTTCTGTAACACCAATTGTTGGTGGGATTATAAAAAATACATCTACATTATCTATTGGACAGACATATTATACTGATACAAATGATGTACCTTTTTATAGTGATATTTCTTATTGTTATGTAGTTGCTCCTTATAATACTTCCAATACCAATAAACCCACCAATAATATTACAACACCGATTACAACGGTTCCCTCCACAGTTTTATTTGGACAATATGGTATTACGAGTCCGTATTATTGTACAACATCTGCGATTTCATTTACCTATGCGTTTGGTTCTACGCATTATTACTATGTGAGCATTTCACGTATTGTCAATGGTATTTCTTCAGGCGGAATTGTACAACCTATACTGGCTACAAGCTATGTAGATCCGAGTAACAACAATAATAATTACAATGCATATTCTACCTATAATTACACAATTGTACCTTATAATTGCATTTCTATTGCCAATATTTCAGGTACCATTAATACTCCAGTAATTTCTCCCATGCCTACGGTATCCTATACCTTTGTCGGTTTGGATTCTTCATCAGTAACCATTTATTTGGGTCAATATACCAATTATTTGTATGTGAAAATCTCGGAAATATCCGGTGGAAATGTCGGAACTTTACTACAATTGGCGAATTATATCAATAATTATACATATTATAACTTATCACCAAATATAGCATATACATTTCAAATCATTCCATACAATGCATTAAATCAATCGGGTACAACCGTGACCACCGTTCCAATTTCGCCAATACCCTATATATCTGTATCCAATATTTCCGTGGATATTTCTACCAACAATGTGACATTGAATATATCCAATACAAATTCATGTTATGATGTTTCTATTGCACGAATCACCAAAGGAACCATAGCATCTACTTATGTAGGATTATCTCCACATATTATGAGATATATTGATTTGGGAACGAATTTGTTTGCAGATAGTAGTTATTCATATCAAATCATTCCATATAATATATTGGGTAATGTGGGTATATCAGCATATAGTGTGGCGATATCACCTTTTGCAACAGTGGCAATTGGTCCAATATTTATAACAACTACCTGTATTTCGTTTAATATTATCAACAATCATACATTTTCTACCGTATCTTTTTCCAAAATTGTCTATGGAAATCGTGGATATTCGCAAATATTGACACAAACCGGTACAGGAATATATACGTATATTGATCCTAGTAATATTTTTACTGCGGATTGTAGTTATGCTTATTCTATGATACCTTTTAATGGGTTGGGAGTCGCGAATGGAATCGCCACCTTGATCACATCACCGGTTTCACCGAATGCGTCGGCACCACTTTTCATAACATATATTAATGTATCTTCCATAGGCATTTCTTGGTCTTACCAATCTATTGGAAAATGTTATTACATTGGTGTAACACGTATTGTTCGTGGGATAGTAAATAGTACTTCAACTACTATTCAACCTATAGGAAATACCATTTATACGGATCCTAGTAATGCATTTGTGGCTGATATGAGCTATGCATACTCAGTGGTTCCGTACAATGCCTTGGGAATTGTAAACATATCGGCAACAAGTATAACCACCACGGTTTCACCTGATGCATCTTTCGTAATATTTGTAGGATTTACTAGCAGTACTTCTTCTACCATTTCTTGGAATTATCAAACATTTGGACGCTGTTATTCATTTCAAATTGTACGATATATAAATGGTGTACTAGATAATTCCAGTTATTTTACACCCCCTCTTCCGAACAATGTTCTTTTCACAGATAATTCTATTACGTTTTTAGCGAATAGTACATATTCATATCAATGTACACCTTTTAATGCAGTGTATAGGAGTAATATGAATACTATCCTAATGACCCCCAATACATCACCACCAGCCAATGTATCTTTGGGTTCCATCAGTGTTTCTTCCAGTTCAATATCTTTCTCCTTGAACAATGTAACGACTTTTTATACAGTGTCGGTACTTCGTAGAAAAAATGGACAACTACGTGATATTACCTACAATATACGAATGGCAACATACATAGACCCTAGTAATAGCTTTACTGCTGATAGTAGTTATTCCTATACGGTTACACCATATAACGCAATCAATGTGGCAAATACATCAGTAAACACGAGTACGGTTTCACCCACCGCAAGTATTTCAATTGGTTCTATTACTATTACGCCAACAGCGAGTTCTTTTATATTTGCCAATATGACCTCATTTTATTATATAAATGTGCAACCTTTGATCAACGGAACAAATTCGGGACAATCGTCTACAGTTTTTACTGGAACAACCACTTATTCAAATCCGAGAAATCAATACAATGCAAATTCCACCTATTCATATTCAATAGTTCCTTACAATGCAGTCAATATACCAGGTTCGGTATACAATACCACGACAGTATCCCCAATGTCTTCTGTTTCTGTAGGAACAATTTCTTATACAGCACAACAAATATCTTTTTCTTTGTTAAATCCCACTTCTTATTATAATATAACCATTGCACGTTTAGTAAATGGTCAACCCATAGAATCATATAAATCGGTTCCTTATGGAACTTTGGCGTATACAGATCCTAGCAATGCCTTTTTCGCTTCTATGGCATATTCATATTCAATACAATCCTATAATGCACTTGGTTCCGCGGGTTTATCTTATACAACATCACCTGTTTCGTTACCAGCAACGGTAACAACTGGACCGATATGCATAAATTCAAATGATGTTTCGTTTGTGATTATAAATACTTCTTCTTTTTATTCAGTTTCGGTCGCACGTATTATTAATGGAAAGCAAATAGAAACATTTCAACCGGTTTCTTTGGGTACAAAAGTGTACATAGATCCTAGCAATGCATTTTATACCAATGTTAAATATTCTTATGCGATTCAACCGTACAATGCTGTAGGAATTGCGGGTACTGTAATAATAACACCCTATGTGTATTACGGAATCATATCAGAAATTTCGGTTCAAAATAAAAATATTATTGATTCATTCGGATTACTTAGTTACTATTCTTTTGAATATATTACAAATACGACAATATCAGAGTATGTGCCACCCAATAGTACAATTATTGATACAATGGGAATGGTAATGAATTATGTATTTGATATTCCGTTAATTTTGCCTGCGGTTATGCCATATTATACGACATATTGTTCTACGACTACAATATCTATTTCTTTAGTTAATTCTCCAACCTTATATTATCTTTCGGTAGCACGTATTATTAATGATACTCCTATAGAAAATTATCAGATCTTACCACCAGGTATTTCTGTCTATACAGATCCAAGCAATGTATTTTATCCGATGAATGTGTATTCATACTCGTTTATTCCGTATAATATTGCAGAATTACCTAGTTTATCTTACACCACGGTAGGAGTGTCTCCTTTACCTTCCATCAGTACCGGAGCCTTTTCTAGTAACAATTCTGATATTTCCTTTGCTCTTTTGACATCTACATCGTTTTACCAAGTAGCTGTGCAACGTTTGGTCAACGGAACCTCCATAGAATCTTTTCAATCGGTACCTTACGGTACCACTGTCTATGTGGATCCTAGCAATGTATTTTCACCTGATGTATCTTATTCATATATGATAATACCCTATAATGTACTTGGTATAGCAGGACCGTCTTATACCACCCCTTTTGTATCACCTTTACCTTACGTGAATACTGGACCCATGTCCTACAACAATATGAATATATCCTTTGGATTATTTGGTGATTACAATACTGTAAAAATTGCACGTATTATCAACGGTACATTTATAGAAACTTACCAATCGGTACCTTATGCCACTACAACATATATTGATCCAAGTAATGTATTTTACCCGATAAATACGTATTCATATTCCATTCTTCCTTATAACAAATCAGGGGTGGTGGGATTATCTTATACCACCATTCCTGTTTCTCCCTTGCCAAGTATCAGTATGGGATCCATCGGAAACATTTGTGTAAGTGGTAACGACATTTCTTTTGCATTATTTAGGTCTACTACATACACTACGGTCGGAATCGCACGTATTATCAATGGACAAATCATTGAATCCTATCAATCTATTCCTTACGTACCTTCTGTAACCACCATCTACATAGATCCCAGCAATATGTTTTACGCAATAAATAGTTATTCATATTCTATCGTTCCTTACAATGTATTAGGAACCGCGGGTACTCCAATCGTCACAACACCTGTATCACCTTTTCCTTATGTAAATGTCGGTATACCCATAGAAACGTTTAAAAATATTTCTATTACTTTGAATGGATATCCATCATTTTACCAAGTATCTGTTCAACGTCTGAAAAATAGAGTGCCGATAGAATCATTTAAATTGTTGTCTCCAACGGTTACTACATTGTATACGGATCCAAGTAGTGTGTTTTATTATGATATCAGTTATTCTTATGCTGTGATACCTTACAATGCCGTGGGACAAGCAGGAAATATGGTAACATCGGTATCCGTTTTACATATTTTACCTACCGTTATTTCAACCATTTCGGTTCAAAACATGAATATTATTGATTCTATTGGATTAATTACCTATTATTCATATGAACCAATTCTAAATGCACCATCTTATGAACCAGTATTTTTAACAATGATTGATATTAGTGGAATAGTAATGAATTATGGGTTTGACCTTTAACCTCTAATACAACTAACTCATTCGGTAGCAAAGTCACCGAATGAGTTTTATAAAAAATTAAAAATTCCAATAAGTTGGCTCCTTTTGTAGAGGAACAGGAGTTCCGTGTTGTAATATAGTTGCAAGAGATTGTGACGTATTCATAGAAGGATATCGTGTAGAAATCGGCGCCGTTACAAAGGAAGATGTCATATTTTCCTTTTCTTCTTCTTCTTCTTCTTCTTTATCCTCTTTATGTTCTTCCTTTTTATCATTTTTTTTGTCTTCTTTTTTATGATGTTCTGAAGATTGTGTTGACCCCCCTTTTAATATATTTCCTATATCATTTACCGCATCATTACCAAGATCAATAGTTAATATAGCTGCATCAGCTACCACATTAGAAGATGCATTTAAAATTTGTCCAGTACTAAAAAACAAGGTTCCAAATAGGCCATAAAAAAAAATATATATTTTATAAATAATTTTACCCAACCATTCACCGATTTCACGAACATAATACAATCCTGTTACGGATAGTAATAATAGAACAGAAAGAATGACAATGGCCAAATCTTTTTTATTTCTAAATATGTTGAATGAATTTGGTTTATTTTTGATGTAGGGGGAGGATGAATCCATGATAATTATTGACAAAATACTATACTATAAGATAAGATATATTGCATATGCGTACAATGATTATAGTTTATTTAGATGAATATGATAAATATACATAATGGGTATTTTCAGTTTTATTGAAACGTTTTTTTTCTTGAGTTTAGCTATTTCATTTGTATTGATTTTGTTATTGGTATATCATTTTAAACAACGTATTTCGTTGTTGGAGAAAAAAAATGACACAATGATTACGATTATCAACGACATCGCTAGAGAAATGACAATGATAAAATGTAATTGTGCATGTAATAATAATAATAATGGAATGAATTTTTCATCTATATTTGGTTCGTCTTCCTCGGGTGGTGTCTGTATGATGCCTTCTTCTTTTGAAATTTATCAAGAATTAAACGTTCCAAATGATACTCATGAAATTATTGAATTAAGTCGTGATGACGATGAGGATGACGATGAGGATGACGATGAGGATGACGATGAGGATGACGATGATGAGGACGATGAGGACATTTTGGAAAAAATTATCGTATCGGATAATGAAGAACCCGACATACAAAAATCAAATATGATTACTGAATCTGAAATATACCAAGAACCAGTTTCACAAATCATAGCAGATACCAACAAGGAAGAAATTTCGTACAATAAAATGTCCTTGTCTGAACTAAAAAAAATAGTGATTTCAAAGAATTTATGTACTGATCCTTCTAAAATGAAAAAACAAGATTTACTACAATTGCTTACTATATCGTAAATATAGTTTCTTGGTTTTTTCTTTAGATTCACTATGAAAATCAACATGATCTGGATGAATATAAGAGTCATTCTGATCACGATAAGTAAAAAATGGACAATGGTAACTGTATGTTTTTAAAAAACAATACAAAAACCGATCAGCATGGTGATAAAATGGTATTTCAGGCCCAATACAATATCTAGGCATAGCTGGACTACTATTCCTACATAAATATTGAATTAAACGTTTGGAAGCACTGTTTTTTATTAAATAGGCAGCAGTTCCACAGAAACTCTTTTTCATCTCCCATACTTCATATTCCTCTTCTGGTAATGTATCAAAGAGAATATAGGATAATTGAATCACTTCCCAATCGGGTGGTGCATCCGTCACCAATTGTTCAATGTTTTTTTTCCAATATGGCATAAATTCTATGGAAGCATCATCTTCCATAATAAGTGAATAGGGGTCATCTGTCATTGCGGCATGATGAATTGCACGAAAATGAGAAATAGTACATCCATATTCACTACTCATCATTTTAGGATTTTTGGTACATTGATAAAATTCTAGGTAATTATCAGCATCGTTTTTTTTTCCATCAATTCCTGAAATACGCGTAATATCAATATTCTTAAAAGCAGGATCATTGTAGAACAAAGATTGCATATGTGCTTTACGTTTCTTTGAACGATCCATATTGATATAAAAAATAGAGGAAAGTCCTTTCATAGGTTCTTCTAGATTCGTAGGAAGAATATGATCAGAAAGCTGAATAGGTTGGTTGTTGGAGGAATCTTTTTCAGTCATGGGTTCCTAAGATGTAAATCATATAGGATATATTCTATATATGATTTAGGAAAATGTTATCACCACGATTTGTGCGTATTCATAAATTATCAATTTCTATTTTAATATTTTTGACATTGATGATATTCATACATTGGTTGAAGCCAGCATTTATTTATGACGAACATGGGGCATATCGTACGTTTGGAATTGGTTACAAACAAACCACTGTATTTCCCATTTGGATTGTATCTATAATTTTGGCGATATGTTCATATTTGATTGTATTACATTTCATTGGCTAATAAATATTGAAAAGAAATCATACAACCAACTAAAGAAGCAAAATACATCCAACATGTATTTCCAATGGTGTTTTTGGTCAAGATAATTTTCAATAAATTGTCCATACGCGTCTTGGTAATACCGTTTTCTGGGTCTAAATTGATTTCAAAATCATATTTTTCCCCATTTTTAAATATTTCTTCAAAAATGGTTGGTAATGAACTTAATGTTATAGTATTCAAAATAAAATCATAATACAGATTGGAACCGGGGAATATTTTTTTATTCATAAAATATTTATGTGTAAAAATTCCTGTAATACTATCTTTTATTTGTGATCCCATAAAATATTTCACACAAACATAACCAATGGTATTTTCAAAGGGACGTGTCATGGTCTGATTGTTCATAAAAATAAATGTAAATCCTAAAATGGTACTCAAGGCAATGGAAATCATTTTTGCTGCATTTTGATAATTAAGTCCACGATAATACAATGAATATGTTAATAAAATAAAACATAAGAGACACATGAAAAGGGCGACAACCATGAAAAATCTACCACGGGTTATGTACATATTGATAGTTACCAAAGCATCGTCCCAAAAATAACGAAATGTTTTGTTTTCACCATCAATGTTTACCATAAATGAACCCGTTTGAAAAGACTTGACCATGGCATCCAATATTCCATTTTTCTCCATAAAAATCATAATTTGTCGTGTTAATAATGAATTGTATAGGAAAGTAACAAAGGGTATTAGAACAAGTAAAATCAATGACAATGCTAATAATGAAAAAGGTTGAGGTGTGTTTTGTGCATTTTTTATTATATCTGTCGTGGTGCCTCCGACATGTGCTATTGCATCAAGATTATTTTTTATAGTCTCTTGTTGTATTGAAATAATATTGTTTAATTTTTTTGTTTCTTCTGAACAAGCTGTAGTAGAATTCGGATTGGATGTTGACATGTTTTTATATTGTATCTGCGTATTTATTCACAAACTAGATAAACTCATTTTAGATATAAGACAAATGGATTATGCGCCAAAATTAATTGAACAAGGTGTTCGTAATTATATGAATGTGGTTCTTCATAAATGCTATGATCATAGAATTCATTTGTATTCTATTGTGTTAAATGTGATTGTTTTGGTAGTGTTTGTTGGTGGTTTAGGAATGATTTTATGGTATTGTTCTACTAAAAAAATATCACCTGAAGAAAAACGTCGTAAAATGATACGTGAACAGGAACATGTTTTAACAAAAATACGCGAATTTCAATCACAAAAACACAAACAACAAGAACAATTAACTGAATTGACAAGACGAATTCTTCCCACTGAATCAAATGATAATTATAAAAATATGCTAAATGGTGCGGAACAAAGTCATGGTGATTTAATTTATTCCATGGCTATGCATGAAACTATCGGAACCTACGGTTCCGGTAAAACCTCCCTCAGGTAACGAGGACACCTCGCAAGCTCGGTGCCCTCCTAAGGTTTCTTACAAAGATTCTTAGTAGACCGTTCTACTTACGAGCTTTGCTCGTAAGCAGAATGGTCCACAACAGATAATCGGGAGTTAATTCGTTGTATAGGATCTTATACAATCAATTTTGAATGTGGTATCCGTAGCAGAGCGAAGGATATCCACGCATATTCTGAAGGACGACGTAGGCGTCCAGAGTAATATGATATTACCTAACTAGAAGGTCATCAATAAAAAACCTTAGGTGTCCTCGTTACCTAGGAGGTTTTAGGGCTACTGGAATTTTGGGTTCCAATAAGTACCAATAATGTATAAGATCTATATAAAACTACCCATGTCAGAAATGAAAAAAATATCTTGGGATGAGGATAAGCAAAGCCAGAGAAGTCCTTCAAACAAATCTGCCGAAACGGAAGAAGAAGAAGAAGATGAAGTAGAAACTGATAATTTATTCAATATACAAAAACATCAAAGTCCTTCTCTAAAATTCAAAACAATTCCCTCTGAAAAGAATACATCTCTTTCCAAACAATTATCCAAAGATCAGGAAGAAATACAAAGTGAACTGGCTGGTAATGCGCGATTAGAAGAAATATGCAATTCTCTTTTTCTACAAGACCCAGGATTGTTAATATTGCATATTACTGAACCTTTAGAAGGAGTATTGGATTTCCAATTTTTAAATGATCGTCATGCATTGACAGAAATACAATTTGCTGAAAATGGACGTATTACACATATTCATCATCTTCCATCTACTCTACAAAAATTAACATGTACCAAGAATGAATTGAAAGAATTAACAAAATTACCCGCCTCTCTCTTGGAACTGTATGTTTCTCATAATCATTTGTCCTCAATTGACTTTAGTCAAACACCACAATTACGTATTTTCCATGGTCCTTACAATCATTTATATTCTCTATCACACTTTCCTTCTACTTTAGAGCAACTCTATGTAAATAACAATCAATTGTCAGAATTGGATCTTTTGGGATTAGACCAATTACGAACTTTGCACTGTTTGAACAATCCTCATCCACTCATTTTAAAACATGTTCCAAGTCAAACCATTGATTTACAAATGGATGAAGGACCACTGAGTCAATTTGAATCACAACAAGATTATGAATATGGTTTGGAAGATGATGAAGAAGGAGAAGGAGAAGAAAAAAAGGATTCAACGCCTAAATCTTCCAAAATTTCATATCAAGATGCACTAAATCGTTATATGGAGTATAAAACAAAATATGAAACCAATGCTAAAAGAATTCGTGCACGTACACAATTAAAAGCAAAAAAATCAGGTAAAAAATCTAAAAAAGCAATCTCTTTACCACCATGCATACAATGTTCAGCCAATGTGGGAATGACATTCACAAAAAAAGACCAAATTTATTTGGCTCATTGCGGTGTCAAAGATGGTAAACCCAATTGTACATTTCATATAGAATTAAATGCTGGATTGTATGAACATTTTTTAGACAGTTTACAAAATGAAATGGAAATATTAAACAAGACCAAACAAGATTTAATCCGTCAAAAAATAGAAACCCTGTTTGGATTTATTAGTGAAAAGGAATCGGCGGATTTGTTCCAAGAACGAGTAAAACCCTATGTTTATGTCAATGATTTGTTTGATAATGTATTATTACCAAAATATACTTCTATGTATTCCAATCTTAAACAAAAAGATTTGATGGAACGTCAATGGAAAATTATTTCCGAATTAAAAACGAATTTATATACCATGTTACAAGAATATCAAAAAGAACCATTGAATCGTGAATTATTACACGATGCCATGCAACTCTATGTAGAAGAATTATTACCTGAAATCAAGCGTTTACGATCATGGAAATTTCCTATCATGGAAATGAATGATACCACAAATCAGCATGGAGATGTGGTTGAATCTAAATTATTCCAACAAAATTATGTATTGGATCATTTGTTGTATGAATACGAAGAACCCAAAGTAATACGTTATGTACTTTGACATAGATTATAATTATCAACACCGGTCCATATTACATGGTTTGTATTGGCCCATAGTTTTTTTGAACAAATAGAAGTCATTCCAACATTGGTAATCGTGGCAGGATTAATGGTGACCCCTTGTGTAAATGTTCCTTGATTTTTTGTACCACATACACAAGAATTATTCGCATTCATAGACCAATAATCAGGACAATCTAATTTATCAGGCGGAAAAGGAACAGTAGATGTAGCAGAATTCATATGCATGCCTATATATGTCAAAAAACATAACAATACTACTATTGAAATCACAATCGCAACCACATAAAATTCCATTTATTATTATATACTACACGTTATATAATAATAATAATGAATTTCATATCAAAGGGGTCTTCTTCCGACCTTCGGTCAACAGAGTTTTCGTCTAATGTCACAACTCCACCAATTTTAAATTCAAATACTTACAATGGTCGTGTGAATATTTTGGAACCGGAAGACCCATCAATACAATTCAAAATGTTTGAACGTATTGCAATTAAAAATAAAGCGACGGAATACAGGAATCCTTTGGAAGGAGTATGGGAAGAGAATCTTTTAGCTCAAGTGTTTTTTTCTGCCGGAAATGTACAAATTTTGCAAAACGGAATTCGTGCCGGTGTATATAACAATTCCAATCAAAAATATACGATTCCACCCCAGAATCAATCGGCCCTAAAAATCATTATGCGTAGTACATTTTTACAATATTCACAAAATTCACCGAATAATATCACCCAACAGGTGGAAAAACTCAATCAAATTGTATTGGATTACTGTGTTCCTTTTGTTTACAATGAATGTGTCGCCTATATGAAATATTTGGAAGACCAGAGTACATTGGTTGTACCTTTGGATCGTGAAATACGACCTGACCGTGAATACAAACAATTAGAAATGAATCCGTTTCTCTAATAACAGGAACCCAAGGTTCCGATATATAATATAAAATGATTCATCCATACTATACTAACTATGGATAAATCACAAAAGATAGAATTACGGAAAATGATTCGGAATTTTGCAAAATTATTTGATTTTTTATGTGAGACTTCGGATTCAGAAGGTTGGATTCACGATCTACCTGAATCCGAAGTAGATTATAAGTATTATGTGAAATTAGAAGAATATTCTGGACTAGAAAAAATACATATTCATTTTGGACAAATCGTCGTGGTAAAAGAGGACATTGACGAAGAAGAATGGGTAACGTACGAATGTAATACAATCTACCGCAAAGTTATTTCCACCAAGGAACCTTCAAATAACAGATTGTTCATGGATGAATTGTATGATGCATGTGACAATTATTTCATATCAGAGGGAAAAAAGCCTCTGAGCGCGACCTAACTTAGTGGTTTCGCACCTCTTCAAATAAATCATATATTTTATCAAATTCGTTACTAGCCATGCTGATTGGTTTAAACCATTTTATTATGATTGGATCTATTTTTTTTGAAATAAACTTATCCTCCTTCAAATGTGAAAAACGCAATAGAATATCATTTTGATTCTTTATTAGTGTCAATGTTACATCATCTTCAAAATTGTATTTCAATTTATCTTCTTCCTCTGTAAATTTTAATAATCTATAATATTTATTCGTATAATCACCAAGGCGAATTGCTTGTAAAGATACTTGTTTGTCATCATAATTGTCTCTACTAGCAACGCCAATATATATTTGATTCTCCGCATCCAATATTCTGTCAATTTTCAAACAATAATATTTTCCCCCGTTTTTATACTGACGAATAGCTGTGTCATAATACATACTGTTAATTGTTGGCTCACTGTACATCATTTTAGAGTATTGTTTTGCGATATAATTTCCCATTATTGTTATTAGTATTGTTATAACAATAATTCTTTATCTCTATTACACCTTTTTACATTTCAAACGCCTAAGAACCCTTGTAAGAACCCTTAGGATGGCGCCGAGCTTGCGAGGTGTCCTCGTTACCTAGGAGGTTTTATTGGGTTTTTTCGCCTACGGCGAAAAAGTCTTGGGTTCCAATAGAGTTACATCTTTTTTACAATCAAATTTGTACCAAAATCCAAAGCTTTTTTAAACCAACTTTTTCCTTCCGAACCTCCTGCACCTTCTTTGTCATTTTGTGATATACTTTCTTTTTTTAATGGATTTCCACCCATCATCATGTGACGGTTTCCTCCCATGTTGTCTATGGAAATTTTTGGTAAAGAATTTCCAAACTGTCCTTCATTACTTCTCATCGGAGCCTGTTCTTGTATACCATGTTCCATGCCTCCCATACCTTGGTCCGTTCCTGTGCCAAGATTTCCCCCCACCATCACCGGTGAAAAAATAAAATTTCCATTGCCACTTGGCATCGGAGTATTCAACCCTCCTCCTCCTCCTCCACCCATAAAAGGAATACGTATCCCGCCGCCACCGCCACCATTCATAGAATTCATAGAATTCATAGTGTCTTCATTCAAAAGAGTAGGTATTGGAATTAATCGCGATTCTTTTACTACTTGGGTTTGATCACGTTTTTTCAATCCTTCATAATCTTGTGTAGAAAGCACATATATTTTTTTACCACGAGGAGTCATCACAATATCATCAATCATCCAATTTCGTTGTGGGTTTTTATCCCCTTGTAAATATACAAATTGTCGTTTTTGAAATGAAGCATTGGGAGATATTTGTGGTTGCGCCTGATACCCTTCGGGTAATCCGGCGAGATTAGGTGAAAAAATCATTGAACCTTGTTCTCTTGTTGATGGACGAATTCCTTCATTTATAGAACCTTCCATTTTTTGTATAGGAGGGGGGAAGTCAGGAGTTTGCGGACGAAATCGTGGTAATTCTCCTTCATCTTTGACAGTCCATGGGTCATCTTCTTGTAATTCGCTTGAATCGGGAGGAGTCGCAAACGTAAAAGGAGGTGAGGAGGATGGCGTGGAAATACTGTCAGAAATAGAATCTGCCGATTTGGGTAATTCATAGGTGGACGGTGTGGATGCAGCAGAAGACGGAATTGTTTTATGATATTCTGGAGACAAAGTATGAACTGCATCTTGAACACGTTTATGTAAATCACCTTGATTGGTATTGGCAGTGTCAGTAATTTTTCGTAATTGTCGTAAAAATACTTCGGGTTCAGGAATACGTGAATAAGACATAGATTCCAATTGTTGTATATTTTCTTCCGTAATAATACGCATATACACATTAATCGCCTGCAATTCTTGCATCATTAATTTTAATGCATAAGGAATTTCAACAATACTAAAATTTCTACCAAATTTGGTGACTGTTTCCATACGTAATTGGGTAGCATCTCTTAACTGTTCACCAAAAAATTTCAAGGGACCATCGCTCATCGGACTCATAAATAAATTCTTGGTAGGATTATAAATCGCCAAAAGACCCGATTGATTACAAATCGCCATATAATATTTGTCACCACGTTCCATCATGGATTCATTCAAAAATGCCAAAGCACCGTGTCCGACGACGGAATCACGTTCCATTTCACCTATACGTAGTCCACCGTCGTTGGCACGACCACCGACTGGTTGCTTGGTTAATGCACTACGAGGACCAAGACCACGACTTTGTTGTTTGTCTTTGACCATGTGTTTCAATCTCATATAATACACCGGACCCATGAAAATACTGGATTCCATTTGTTCACCAGTCATACCATTGTATAGAATTTCATTTCCATAAGATTCGTAGGCGACATCGTCTTCTTTTTCACGTTCCAATTGTGTTTGCAACATACGTCCAAAATGTTCAATTTTTGATCCCTTTTGCCCAAATGCGGTACAATCCGCAAAACTCCCAAACATAGTACATGCTTTTCCGGTCAATGATTCCACTAATTGTCCTACGGTCATACGTGATGGAAGTGCGTGAGGATTGATAATAATATCCGGACGCATTCCGTCTTTGGAAAATGGCATATCACATTCTGGTATCACCATACCAATGGTTCCTTTTTGACCAACTCTACTGGCGAATTTATCACCAATTGCCGGAATACGTTCCTCACGAACGCGTACTTTGGCCAAGCGTTCACCCGTCTCACCTTCTGTCATGTATGTTTTATCAACATACCCCAATTGTCCTTTTTTGGGTCCAACCGACATATCACCCCGACGGTCCATGGCAATACCAGTGGAAGGGGTAGATGTCATACCAATTAATATGGTTTTTTCATTGACAGGTGTTCCTTCACGGACTAAACCCGTTGAGTCCAATTGACTATAATCATATCCAGGTTTCAGACCAACAATGGTATTGGATACATTTTCAATGTTGGTAAACAATATATCTATAGGAGCCGAACCTTGTGGGGTTGATTCGGGATCTCCACGTTCTTCATGAGCTGAATAAGAACTAAAATACGTTGTACGAAACATACCACGTGCCAAAGATCCTGCGTTAATTAAAACGGCATCTTCCACATTGTATCCTGTATAACAAGCAACCGCCACAATAGCATTGAATCCAAAAGGATGTTCTTCACGGTTGATATAATCATTGTATCGTGATTTTACCAAAGGAATTTGACCATAATGTAGTACAGTCGCCGTTTTATCCATACGCATCGTATAATTGCTATGATAAAGAGAACATGCTTGTTTACTTTGACCACATGAAAATAAATCTCTGGCTAATGGATTCATTTCTGGAAAGGATATTTGATTTCCCATAACACCTAGAATGAGTGATTCGTGAATTTCACAATGAGTATATTGGGATTTTTTCGTAGAAGATTGTGCACTTAAAAAATGATCTGGATTGATAGCAATATATGCATGTTCAGATTCATTGTTATCAATATAATCTACTATGGCCTGATCTTTTAAAAATGTGGTTAATTTTGCATTGTCTTGTTCCATGGTTTCACCAACACCTTCATAACGATCAAATAGCTTGGTTATAAATTCTGAATCTGTAATGTTTTTTTTGGTATGGAAACCTTGTGTGATTTCTTCCCATTTTACTGGTGGACCTCCGGTTAATTTGGGTAGAATTTCTTTGCGCATACAAGAAAGACGTCCACCTTCGTCTGTATAAAAAATAGGACGACACCAACGACCAGCATCTGTGTAAATAAAAATGATATTTAATTTAAAATCAAAGGTTACCGAAGTGTGTATCGGAATCATTGCATTACGACGATAGGTGCGTATTTTTTGTACCGCAGGTACAGGATCCAATATACAACCTGCCCAAAAACCATTGACAAATATTTTGGTAGTTGCAATCAATTCAAATGGAACATGATCCGTGGTCAAACGCATACCAATCATTTCACGCAACCAAGCAATCATTGGTTCACGTGAATAGCCACGAGAAATGACCGTGGAAATGGCCAAATTTTTGTGAAATCCAATATTTCCACCATCTGGTGTATCCAAAGGGTCAATAAATCCCCATTGTGAATTGTGTAAAAGACGAGGACCCACAATTTTTAAACTAGCATCCATCGGTAAATTGGTTTTACGCATATGACTAATCATGGTATTATAGGAAAGGCGATTCAAATCTTGAATCACTCCAACACGTTTGGTATGAGTATAAGCCCCCCAGTTTCCTTTAAAGGCTTTTTTAAACCCATCTTCCACAATTTTTCCTTCTTCACGAAACACATCTCTTTGAAAATCTTGAATTAATTTGGGTAAATTGGTCGCATAATTACCTTCATTTAAATTCAATTGTCTTTCAAAGGCAAGATGTATACGTTTCAATTGTAAACTATAGTATTCGCTAAATAAATCGTGCATTAGTTTACCGACGAGTTCTAAACGTTTGTATTTGAAATTGTCCCTGTCTGTGGGTAGCTCCCAACCAAGATGAACTGAAATCATACGAAATACCATATATCCCAAATAAAAGGCTTTTTCGCGGTAATTTGTTTCACCTACATGTGGTAAGAAATAATCCGCCAATACTTCTAATCCATAGTAATATTTTTTTCCTTTGGTCAAATATCCGATATGTTCAATGGCATTTCGTTGTGTATAAATAAGTCCTGCATCATGAATAGAAGGTATAAATAAATCTATTTGGTCCTCATATTTGTCCAAATCCAATAGAATGGTGGAAAGAATATCACGATCACTTAAAATTCCTAAAGCACGAAAGAGTACAAAAAGTGGAACGGGTTTTCGTACATTGGGAATATTTACCACAATATTATTCATGGTAAATTTGGGAGTAGGTGACAACCAATGAATGGATAGGGTTCGTACAGGTTTAGTAACATTTTCCGATATGGATTTAATTTCAGCAGAATATAAATAATCACTATCAGCACCACCTTTACGAATATATAGCATATTATCAGCGAACTTTTCCTGAGGAATGATTACCTTTTCTTTTCCGTCTATGATGAAATAACCACCTTGGTCATTTTTACATTCTCCCATTGCGTAACGTGTTTCACGCGGCATACCGTGTAAAATACAAAAATTGGATTGTGCCATGATAGGAAATTTCCCAAGATAAACACGTTCTAGTTTAAGCAAACGTTTTTGATATATAATACCGGATTTAGCATCTTTATGGATGGTTTCGGAAATGTATTCACGTATAGTTTTAGCATCACTTGGAGTAATCTCAGGAATCCCCTTTTTTTTGATTGATTTAGATGATTTAGAAGAAGGGGCTCCTCCTTTCTGTTCATCTTCTTCTTCTTCTTCTTCTTCCTCTCCACCCCTCATGGTAGAAAAATCCCCTTCGGTGATTGATTCCAAAGATTCAGCAGGAAGGATGTTTAGGAATTCTATTTCAATATCGTAATGAATCGTCATAGAATAGGTAATATTACGCAACCGTGATTCGTTGGGAAACATGTAGTGTGGTTGATTTTGATCATAGAGAACCGGTTTTCCAAAATATATTTTGGAACCGTCTTTACCTCCCATATACATGGTACAGGTTGAACGATATTCTTGCAAGGTTTCATCATATTGAGAACTATGCATCCATGTTAATGGATTTTTTTCACGAAAAATTTGAAAAATTCCTTTTTCTAAGAAATCATTGTAAGATTCTATATGATGGTTGACTAAAGCCTGAGGGTTATCATGAAAATATGAATCTATGATTTTCCAGACGATTTGTTCATTCATTACCTCTTATGGAGAGTATAGTATATGATAGCAATTTTTGGAAACGATACATACGTATTTTTTAATCTGGAGTTTTCTTTATCTTTCTTATAAAAAAATAGTAATAAAATATATACGTTATCATGGCGAATGTTCCTTTGTCTAATCCGGTGAAATCTATCAACGACTATTTGTTCGGTCCAGTAGGAACAACTTATTGCATTTGGTTTTATATTCTTTCTTTGTTTGCCTTTGTATACTTCATTTTTAATTTGTTTGGTGCTGTAGTTTCCATGTTTTTCAGAAAGGTACACTACGCATTCCCTACAGGCCTATTTTTAGTATCATTGATTTGGTTCTATTTGTATTTCAACAATCGTCTCTTGTACAATATGTGCTTACGTTCTGAAAAATAAAAAATCATAATTAAATATATAAGCTTTCATGGCGAATACAAAAAATCCTATTCCCGACCCAGTTGCGACTGTTACTGATTATTTGTTTGGCCCCGTCGCATTACAATATTGCTTTTGGTTTTATGTATTTTCATTGTTTGGTTTTGTGGCATTTATTTTAACAATGGCTTCCTTTATCGTGAATTTGATGTTTGTCAATTATGGTAAATATTTTTGGTCTTTTGTGGCGGTTAAAATACATTTACTTGCCATGACATTCTGTGTTTATTTCACAAATCGTCTTTTGTATAATATGTGTTTACGTACCGAAAAATAGAAAATATAAGTTAAAAACTTAAAAGAATGAATCTATGATTCTTTTAAGTAACAAAATGGATATATTTTATTATAGCAATTTTTGTCCTCATTCTCAAAAAATTGTCCAATTTATTGTTAAACATCAATTAAATGAAAAAATATCCTGTATTTGTGTTGATAAACGTAAACGTGATGGAAATAATCAATTAGTGGTACTATTGGAAAATGGAAAACAAGTCATGTTACCGCCAAATTTGCAATCTATTCCTGCCGTACTGTGTATCAAAAAAAACTATACCTTGGTTCTTGGTACCGAACCTATTACAGAATATTTACAATCAAAATTCAATCTTTCTAAAAATTCACATCAATTGTTTGAAAATCCGTATGACAAAACATCTGCAGTAAACAAACGTCCTCAGTACCAAGATCCCATCGGATTTCATATGTCTGAAATAAGCAGTAGTAACGGAATATCATCCGAAGCCTATACAAGTTATGATTTAAGTCCCGACGATTTGTCAGCACAAAGTAATTCTTCTAATCGCCCATTGTATCATTATACACCAGTAGATAATCATATACGTATTGAAGCACCCGAAGATACATACCGACCTGACAAGGTATCGTCCAATGTTACGATTGATGTATTACAACAACAACGTAATAATGAAATTCCGGTTGTTTCGGTTCAACCTCCGAATGAATTATACTAAAGGAACCTACGACTAGTTTTCGCCGTAGGCGAAAACTAACCCTTTAAAACCTCCCTTCTAACGAGGAAGTTTTAATTGATTGTATAAGATTTTATATAACCAATTTATTATTTTTTAATTAACCTTCTACGAAAGGGAGGTTTTAAAGGAACCGTAGGTTCCTTTATCCAATAGTGGTTACAATAAATACAAAACCTTCTTTACAAACAATTTGTAAAGAAGAATCATTGAATATTTTATATTTACCTATCACCCATGTTCTTTAGGAAAACCTATAGGAGACGTGAGACGCACGGTGGTAAATTAACTAGATATGGTGGTGATAGACGCAGTCGTAAACGACGTGATGAACGTAAACGATGTGATGAACGCAGAAAACATACACATACTAAGCGTAGATAGATTTTTTCCAAGACGACAATTTGTCCCTCCGTAAAACCCTCTGATGTCAACATTTATATAACGTTCCTGCGTTATATATATATCATGAATTTGTCACAAATAATTGAATATGTAAAACAAACAATAAACATAATGATGAATGACAAATATTTTATAATATATGTATTTTTGATAGCATTTTTGATGAATTTTTTGCGATTAAGTCAAATTACGAATTCACGTGTTAATGTTTGGAGAAAAATCGCTGCATATATTTTGGAATTTTTGCATAATTTATATATTTCAGGAATTATTGTTACCATAGTATGGTTAAATATAAAATCCTTACTATTTGGTATTTATAACATATATTCATTAGTCATTTTAAATATAGGAATTTTATTTGCTTTTTTATTGTTTACTTATTTACGTACTTGTATTTTCTTTTTGTTTTTTAATCGTACATTAGACTATCATGATTGTGGACAATACAACAGTATCGTAGATATTTTCCACGGTAGTAAGATTGTCAAACATGGAAAACCAAATTGTGATATCAATATGAACAAATGGATGATAGGAATTCGTATTTTAACCTTTTTAATTATCTTTTTGGATATTATTTATGCTGAACATTACTTTCCTATCGGAACCCAAGACTTTTTCGCCTACGGCGAAAAAACCCAATAAAACCTTCTCATATTACTCTGGACTCCTACATATTCCTTCAAACTCTTCCGATGACCTCCGATGACCAAGAGGTTGAAGACCTTCGGTCATGTATGGATTTTATATAAATAATTCCATAATTTATAGGGGAATGTCATTATGGAACAAAATAATTCACGGATTTACTGATTTTTCCTACGCAATAGGATATTTCAGTGAAATGATTATATCTATCATTGTGGTGTCTATTTTGTACAATGATATGTATAATCATTTTTTTTATTTTTTAGGGTTTTTTGTGAGTATATATTTGAATATTTGGTTAAAAAATATCATAAAAAATCCACGACCCAAACCTTTTTATAATTTTTTAGCCAATGAACCAACACAACCAAATATACAAGCTTATGGAATGCCTTCGGGACATAGTCAACATGTATTTTATTCCATTGTATATTTGTATTTGACGATTCATACATTGTTTCCTTGGGTGTTTGTTTGTATAGGAATAGGTGCATTGACTATTATGGAAAGATGGGTGTTTCGTAATCATACCATATTACAATTAATTGTTGGAGCATTGATTGGATGTTTATTAGGGTATTTGACCGTGATTGTGCGCGATCTTATTGGTATTGGAACCCAGGTTCCAATAAAACCTCCTAGGTAACGAGGACACCACCACTACGTGGCGGTGCCCTCCTAAGGTTTTCTTTGAATCCTTCTAGGTAGGAAATATCAAATTGGTTGTATAAGATCCTATACAACTAATTCACTAAGAATATTTGAAGGGAACCTTAGGAGGGCACCGCCACGTAGTGGTGGTGCCCTCGTTACCTAGGAGGTTTTATTGGAACCTGGGTTCCAATACCAATATTAGGGACCACTTTGTCTGTATGATAATGTTTCAACATAATTTCATTCGCATCATTGTAAGAATAGGCAACATCGGGTTCAATACATTTTTCAGTAAACAATTTGATAGTACAATCAAACTTTTTGGAATGAATAATAGTGTACAAATGTTTTACAAGCATATGATAATTGTCTACCAAATCGGCTGGATTAACTTCATAGGCATGTTTAAGAGCTAAATAGATGATTTCATTCGCAGGAACTGCACCAATAAATCCTTGAAATATTGATTTATCTACACAGGTAGAATTCACACTGAAAAAATCACAATCTTTGGCTAGAATATTTATATCCATTTGTATCATGGCATCTGAATCTAAAAATACCCCACCCTCATTGTAAATATAAAAATATCGGAACAAATCCGCTTTATGAGCACCAGTTAATTTATGAAATTGCTCTGTTATATTACTAAATTCAGGATTAGGGTTTTCTTTAAAATAAGCTAGAATATCCTTGTCAGTGAAATGTTTATATTCCCAATTAGGACTCAATTTACGTATCATTTCCACAACATAATCTGGGGGTGGTTTTACAGCGGTTTGAAAAATAATTTTTGGAATACGAACCGAATTATCATTAAAAAATGATTCCGATACAAGATTTCGTCTATGATTCGGTGAAGAATCCGTAATCTGTATAAGATAAAGTATGAGTAATCCTATACATGCAATGGCTGTCATAGATAACAAAAAAGACCAATTGTTTTTGACAAATTTCCAGTTCATTCTTCTTATACACTATCACACATTTATTTTTGGTGTTTTTCTATGTCCATGTCCATATATTTTTCTAGATTTATTTGCTAAAATAAAGGCTTTTTTTTTATGATCACACCCTTTTTCAATAATATTAAAATCAACTGCTGCGGCTTTTCCAGAGGTCAAAGCGCTTGCTAATCGTGCATATCCCCATGATTGTGGTGTTTGATTTGGTCTAGAACCTGAAGAATAGTAGGCTCCTTCACCTTTTTTCACAATTTGTTGTAATGCCGATAATTTACAACCAGTTTTCTTGGCTAACTCAATATTTGGCTTTATATTTTCTATATTGTATATTTTACGTGCGTGTAATACATGTTTTGATATTTTATTAGTATAGGATGAAAGTTGTTTGCGTGTATAATATTTATGTTTCTTATAGAGTTTTTTTGATTTTTGTAACATTGTAATTTGGGTTTTTTCATCCTTTTTTGACAATATTCTTGGTACATATCTTTTTGGAAATCGCTTAATCGTAGTCATTTACTATATACTATCATTTACATATGAATAAAATTATGTAACAATGTATCAGAATTATGATTGTATACTTCACCACATAACATTTTAGAAGATTCATACATTTTGCGTAAAATTTCATTGGGTGCGGCGGTTCCCACTTTAATTAATCCACGTTTTTCTAAAAATTTGCGAATTTCGTGCATGGGTGTTTGTTTTAATAAATGACTTTGTGTGGTAATTCCTTTACGTATGGTACGATTGGAAATTAATACACCGATTTTAGGTTGTGTTTTGGATTTCCCTATTTTAAATGTGCGTGAATTGGTACGTTTTTGTCGTACATATTTTAATTTAACTTTGGTAGGGTCCACATAATTTTTCGGATAATTTCTTTGTAATTTGTTGTTATTATCTAGACGATATGATGATGGAGCACCACCATTCTGACCTATTTCTTGAGGTTGATGAATCATCATATCATCCAAATTTTGCGGTTGTGTGTCTTGCATATATTTGCGATAAGTGGGTAAAGAACCACCTTTTAAACAACCATATTGTGGATGTAAATAGGTTGGTGCTGAAGCAGGATTTATTTTTATGGAAGAATTGGAAATTGGTATATCAATGGGATATTCCATAGAAATATTTTCATTGGTAAATCCTCCATCAAACTTATTGGGGGAATTGTTTGCGTAATGTTTCAAGGTATAATTTGGTATATTTCCGGAAGGCACGGTAGAATAGGATGAACCACCACTATGTATAGGAGTTTGTTCTTTTTGTTTATCCGCTAAATTCATCAAATATCCCAATGTGTCATCTAATTCATTTTTTTTGTCTTGAAATTGTGGTTCTATGGAACCACCATATCCTTCTTCATCACGCAGTTTTCGGTAATTGTTTTCTTGATGTTTTCTTAAAAATTTTAATAAAGAATGGCGTTTTGTGGTACGGTCACGTGGTTGGCGAACACGTATTGGATTAGATTCTCCGTTTGATTTTTCTTTTTGTTTACGTGTTCCACGACCTGAATTAGATATTTTAAAATGATCTAAATCTATACTTATATTTTTTATTTTATGATTATCCATAATGATATACTACATATATCATAGATACAAATATAACGGAACCTACGGTTCCTTTAAAACCTCCCTCTATTGGAACCTACGGTTCCAATACGTAGGTTCCTTTAGTTAGAGGTATAATCCAAAACAACTATCCGGTAATCCTTTGGTTAGTATAGAACTATGATCACTATGTTTTAAAAAATATTCACATCCTAGTTTTAAATCAGCCATCGTTATTTTTTTACGAATTTCGGGTGATTTTCCATAAATACGTCTACCGTGAGCCACCTTGGTATAAGTAAATAACATTTCCATATCCCGACCATAATAGGCGAAATTTCCACGATGATTTTCAAACCAAATCGGTAATTCTGTAATATCAGAAAAAACCCATTCATTTTGTTCCACTTTTTGTAAAAAAATTTGCATCAATTCTTTGGCAGAATATTCTTCTACCGTAAATCTCCAAATAAACCGTGAAGGCAATCCAGAATTCATTTTGAAAAAAGATTCCTTGACATCTTGTTCATATCCTGCGACAATAACCATCAAATCTTCTTTGTAATTACTGAGTGCTTCACACAATGTATCAATACATTCTTTAGAAAACGAATCACCTCCCTCTCCTTCACCTGAATTTCCACCACATCCCAACGAATACACTTCATCAATGAAAAGACAGCCACCTAAACATTCTTGAATTACTTTGTTGGTTTTAATCGCGGTTTGACCTAAGAATCCGGCAACTAAATCATTCCGCGTCACTTTTCGGAAGATTCCATTTTTCAAAATCCCTAATTTCGCGTACATAGAACCAATCAATTTGGCGGCTTGGGTTTTACCTGAACCAGGTGGTCCATAAATAACCATATGTTTGAAATCATGTTCACGATTGATATGTAATCGCTGAATAAAATATAGGAGCTGATCCAATAGATTATTTTTAAATGTTTTTAAACCGATCATATTGTTGATTTCATGCAATTCAGTATGTATGTTATGTAATGCTTTCAAATCAATATTGTATTCTGTATCGGGTAAAAGTGGAAAATCTTTAATGATGTCCAATAAATCTTGTAACGAAATGATTGTACGGTCAATTATGATTTTTTTGGGTTCATTTGGTATTTTTTTTGTATTTTCCGATGGTAAATTCACCTCACATATTGTAGGCAAAAGTTCTGAAGTTATAATGCTAGGCTTTTGCGAAGCAGCAAACTCATTCGGAAGCGAAGCTTCCTGCTGAGTTAATTGTTGAAGGCTAGGCTGCGCAAAAGCCCTCTGACCAAAAGCCTTCTGACCAAGGTTATTATAATAATTTCTTGGTACATATTCTTTTTGAAAATATTTATCTATATGAAACAATAAATGATGATATTCATGTAATTGATTCATAGGTTGATTACGTATACGTTGCAAATATTCCATAAAAATTATATCATTATTATTATTGTGTATTTGTTGTTCCATATGTAGTTATCTTAGTATAGAAACGTATATTTATGTATTTTACAATCTAATAAAATTCTCTTTACAATAATCAGTCATAATACTTTTGTACCCACCACTACGTTTCCAAAAAAAATCAATTTGATATAGTTCACATAGAGTAAAACAGAAATTAATTTTACTTTTTAATATGTCAAGTGAAATAGAACGCTGTCCATAATATTCTTCTTGCCTAAACATTTCTGTAAAACGTCCATCTCCGATTGGTTGTTCTTTTTCATACAAACGAAGCATTTCATTCACAGGTCCAACATACATGATATCTAGATGGTATAATCCGTCATTGGTTTCAATTCCACAAAAACATGTAATTTTTGTATCATACATCGGACGAATATTTTTAAAAAATTTTTTCATATCAGATGTTTTGACATCGGTACGCATACGAATTGCGTGTGTGAAACCTTGTGATTTTGCAAAACATAATCCTTGATAGGTTGTACGTTGTTGAACATTTTCACTATTTATATTTTCAGGATAATTATTGAGAATAATTTTAAATCCAGCATATTCCAATTGATATAATAATATAGGATCTTGGTCATTCCAGGTAGAAATACATTTATGTTGAATTTCATGATATGTTTGAATCAATGGCTCTATGAAAGATGGATTTAATAATCCGGTAATCACAATGTAAGGTTCCATGTATAAAGATGTATAATAATATATTATTATATGATTATACTTATACAAATTGATGAATATCATTATACCATTGTGTGGAAAAGGGGAAAGATTTTACAAAGATGGGTATACAAGTCCAAAACCTTTGATAAAAATTTTACACAAAGAAATGATATTCTATGTACTAGATAATTTACAATTTTCCAATGATGATCATGTATTTATTGTCTACAATACAGAATTAGATAAATCCAATTTTTCAAATATTATCAAGTATAAATATCCAGATATTCATTTAATTCCTATTAATTATCAGACATCTGGTGCAGTAGAAACAATACATTATTCAATATCAATAATTAAACCCATATCAAATCATAAAAAAACTATTCTATTGGATTGTGATACATTTTATACCACGGATATTTTATCCATGGCTAGAAATACCCAAGAAAATACAGTATTTTATAAAGATACGGAAAATGAGAAACCCATTTATTCTTATATTTCATTAGACGAACATCAAAAAATTGTTTCTATCAAAGAAAAAGAAAAAATTTCGTCACATGCAAATACAGGTGCATACTTATTTAGTGATATTGAACAATTAGAAAAATATTGTATATATGTATTGGACAATAAAATCACATTTAATGGAGAACCCTATACGTCTTGTGTCATTTCAGAAATGATAAAAGAATATGATTTTTATGGTATTAAATTGGAAGAAACCACTGTGTTTTCATTAGGTACACCCAACGAATTAAACACATTTATAAATAATTCTTATGTTTTTTTATTTGATTTAGATGGTACGATAGTAAATACGGACAGCATTTATTTAAATGTTTGGACACAAATATTGACACAATATAATATAAATTTAACAACAGAAATATTTTATAAATATATTCACGGTAATAATGATCATATAGTTTTACAAAAGCTATTGCCAAATGTGAATGTAGATAAAATATCACAATTGAAAGATGAATTATTCATTCAACAATTGATGGAAATTAAAATTATGGTTGGTATATGTGATTTTATGAAAAAACTAAAATACAAGGGATATTCTTGTAGTATTGTAACCAATTGTAATAGAGATGTTGCTGACAAAATTATAAAGTATTGTAATATATCTCAATACATAGATTTTATCGTTGTAGGAAATGAATGTAAAAAACCCAAACCGTATGCCGATCCTTATATTGAAGCCATGAAAAAATACAATATTCCTTCTAATAAAACAATCATATTTGAAGATTCCACATCTGGTTTATTAAGTGCAAGATTGTCAAATCCATTATGTATTGTTGGTATTACCACTAATTATGATGAACATAATTTACGTATATGTGGTGCAAATGTAATTATTGATAATTATATTGATATGGATATTGATTTATTGAAAAATTATAATGGGTTGACTGATGTTTATATCAAACGACTGATTTGTAATTCCATGCGTCTGGATATTATAGACGTAATTATTGATAGTGACAAATTAAAAGGTGGATATATTTCGGATGTATTATCTGTAAAAATAATTACCAAAGAAAATATACTATCATGTGTGTTAAAACTTGAAAATAAAAATGAAACCAAATTATCAATCATGGCGAAAAAATTAGGATTATATGAAAGAGAAAATTATTTTTATGACAAGATTTCAAATGATGTAAATGTGAAAATACCTAGATTTATGGGATTAATAAAAGATGATAATATGGATATAATTGGTATTCTTATGGAAAATTTGTTTAGTAAAAATTTTATATTAAATATTAATTTAAACAATATGAATATTGATATTTCTTTGAAAATTATTGAAAATATGGCAAAATTACATTCAAAGTTTTGGAACAAATGTCTTACAAAAACATATCCTGAATTAAAAAAACACAATGACCCTTTATTTTGTCCCGTATGGCAGGACTTTATCAGAGAAAAATATCCTATTTTTATAGACAATTGGAAAAATATTTTGACTGAAACACAGATAGAATTTGCCGAAAATATTGTACAGAATTTTGATAAAATTCAGGAAAGATTGTCCAATGAAAATCTTACTATTATTCACGGTGATATTAAATCACCAAATATTTTTTATGATGTTGATAACAATTATGAACCATATTTTTTAGATTGGCAATATATTGCCAACGGAAAAGGTGTTCAAGATATGATATTTTTTTTAATAGAGAGTTTTGATATTGATAAAATAAAAATCATATATCCTATTTTTAAACATTATTACTATATGAAATTAATGGAATATGGTATTCAATATTCATTTACAGAATATGAACAAGATATCAAAGATGCTCTTTGTTATTTCCCATTCTTTGTAACAATATGGTTTGGTACAACACCACAAGATGAATTAATTGATAAAAATTTCCCCTTTTTTTTTATTCAAAAAGTATTTCATTGTATTGAAATGATACTATGATGCTACCAAACTCTTCCTTTGTTCCGAAAGGCAAAGCCACCTTCAGAGTTAGTTGTTGAAGGATTTCTCTGGCTTCGTCAATACTCTGACCATCATGATATATATATATATATATATATGAATGACCAGAAAAATTGCACTTTTATTTTCAGGAAGAATCAGTGATCACAAAGAACAATATGACAATATTATGAATAGATTATTAAATATTCAAAACAATGATTTTGTTATTGATATTTTTATTAGTCATCCCAAAGACGTAGAGGATGATTTATTACAAAAAGTAATAGAATTATACAAACCTATTATTATTATTAGAAATCTTGAAAATTATGATGCTGTTCGTATTGAAAATTTTTCAAACACTCCCAATATTAACAAACACAATATAATGTCTATATGGTTGTCTAGATACAATTTATTCAATGCATTTCATGAATATATACAGGCTAATGACAAAAAATATGAAATGGTCATTAGTTTACGTATGGACATTGTGATGAGATCAAATTTTGACATAAACACATTACAATCTCTAATTGACAATAATATTCTATGTATACCCAATACTGAATACGATTTTGATGGAATTAGTGACCAGTTTGCTTTTGGAAATATAACAACAATGTCAGTATATATGAAAATGTTTGAAAAAATATACGAAATATTAGAAATTATACAAAGTATTAAACCAGAATATATGCTATTAACATATTTGCAACAATATAATACTTTTCAAATTGAAAGGTGTTATATTGACTATATTTGGGGTTTATATCATTTTCAATTATTATTAGAAGGAAAATATCCTTGAAGAAATATATTTCATTGATATTTCGTTATTTTCATGGTCAGATGGCCTTTGCGAAGCGTGGCCTTCAATAACTGTTTGATAATCCAACATCGCAGGATATAAATCGTCCCATGATTTCAATATAACCATGGGAATCTTTGGAAATGTATTCCGCAGTTGTGTGATGAAATCACTTTGAACTACAATTGGTATCACTTTAAGATATAATGCTTCCCAAAAACGATGTGTATCGTAACCATTGCCTTCTGGACAAATGCAAAATTGATAATCCGCCAAATGACGTTTGTAATCGTGTGGATCCATCGGTTGTGAAATTGGAATTTTTTGACATAATTGTTGAAAACATTCCATACGTTTGGTAACATTAGTTCCTATACTAAAATATAAATAAATATGTTTTGTCTTTATTGAAGGAATTACAAAATGATCAAAAAAATCTATATCGCCATGTAACCATTGACGATTGGCCATACCAATGGGTAACAAATCTAGTTTTTCATGAGAAATGGTCACATTTTGTGAAAACCAACGTTTCAAATATGTACAAGACAAAATACATTTGGTTGGTTCATTCAATATAATATTATCATCCGAATTATGGGTAATTAACACAAATGGATTTTGAAAAAAATGGATTTTATTTGCTAATTTTTCCAAACGATGAGTATAACAAAAAACATATGGTGGATTATCATATTTTTCAGGTAACATATCCAATAGTTGATGTTTATGAATTTGTGATGCAATGAATGGATTGTATAATAAATCGTTAGATTCTCCCAAATAGACATCCGCAAGATCTTGTATTTTTTCTCCGGTAATAATATTGTCAGAAAACATTACCATATACACATAAAATGGGTTTATGTGTATATCTAATAATCACTATCAAATATATATAAAATGGATTTACATAAATTACGAGTATTAGTAATTGGATATTATAATCATTTCAATTTAGGTGATGAACAATACAAATGGACAATCATGCATTTGTTAAAGCGAGTCTTTTATAAGAAGATACACCTACCCGAAATTACATTTATTGATTGTGATTTATTAAAAACATATCAGGTTCAACCCAATACAATGGTGATATTGGGTGGTGGAGATGTATTGAATCATTATTTTTTAGACAGTATTTGTAATAAATTTATGAATTCACCACCCGTATCCATTATTGCACTTTCTGTAGGAATACCTTACGATGATATTTTTATGGATCCTGAACAACGTAAAAAATTACAAATATTGGATCATATATTCTTACGTACTCAACAAGATTTAAACAAATTAAATAAATATGTAACAAAACCCGCGGTACATTATTTACCCGACACGTCTTGTTTTGCAATGGACTGTTTGCAAAATGTACAAAATTATATTTTTACACAATCTTTTCGTATACAATACCAAAAAATACAGTCCATTTCAAAAAATTACCAAAGAGCAAAACTATTACGCACAGATCCTGATGTCATGGTGGAAGGATTCTATACATCAGACAAACCTCGTAAAATCATTGGTATCATGTGGTGTCGTCATATATATCATCCGGAGAGTCCATACCGCGAAAATTACCTAGAAATTGTCAAATCATTCGCATCTTTGATGGACGATTTGATACAAAAACAATACAGCATTGTGATGATTCCATTCAATACAAAATCTACCAAAAAAGGAGAAAAACATGATGTAAACAAAGAAAACGACGTTCTTATTCAACGAGATGTTATGAAATTTGTTCAACCATCTTCCCATGCTTATATTTGTAACATTGAAGAAACTCTTTCTTTGGAACAGACCATGTATTTATATAAACAATTTTATCTAGCGATTCCTATGAGATTTCATGCAACTCTTTTTAGTGTTTATTCAGGGGTTCCTATGATTCCTATATACACCACCAAGAAAATACGCAATTTTTTGTTGGACATTCAGTGGCCTTATGATAATGTATTGGAAAAAAACAACAAGGATTTACCCACACGATTTGACAAAAATGCATGGTGGAATACATTTACTCAATTAACGGATCCGGTAAACTATCTGAATATGAAGAGACAATTACTACACGTGTCTAATTATTTTAAACAAAAATCCATAGAACAAACATCTCTGATACGACAATGTATGGATGTGGTATCCGTAGCAGAGTGGAGGATAACCACACATATTCAGAAGGACGACGTAGGAGTCCAGAGGAATATGGAAACTATAGTAAAGGAACCTACGACTTTTTTAACTTTCAGTCAAAAAAACCCTTTAAACTCTCCCTTACCTGATAAAACTATAGAATCATTAATTGCCCAAGAAAGAAACGTTCCTTTACCATTAATTACCCAAAAAAAGGAGGTTTTACATTTACCTTTATCATATAAACAAAACATATTGTACCCAAAATTGCAAAAATTTGCCAAAGAAAACGGAAAAGAAGATTTCCGTTTGTTGGATGAATTTTGTTTGCAACAAATTGCGGTGTATATGGTGAGTTATTTTTTAACAAATTCGTTGGATTCTCCGTACAATCATGGACTACAAGAAAAAATGTTTTCTATGGACTATCATTATGGAAATGAATGGTCTTGGATAGAAAAACATTGGCTGGAAACCAATAATAATACAATATTCGTTCCTCCACAAAAAATAACTACACAAAAATATTCCATGCGTTTTAATTTGGGATACATAGATCAAAATGACAAATCTGGTGTACATAGATCCGGTTGGAAATATGTATTTGATCATTTGCAGGCGTACAATGACACGTTTGAATCATCTATTTTGTTAGATTTATATGTTGACCGTACGTTTCATTGGAAACGAACCATTTTTCGCAACATTGATATTATTCCTTATAAAAAACCGTGGATTGGATTTATACATCATACATTTAATACCGAATTTAGTGAATACAACAATCATAATTTAATAAAAACACCGGAATTTTTGCAAAGTTTGCCTTTTTGTCGTGCATTGATTGTTTTGTCCGAGACACTGCAACTGCAATTTATGAATTATTTTCAAACTTATATGGAAAATCTGGAAGAAAGTGTGCTCACAGAAAACGATTTGAATCTAATAAAAATGAACCCGATTCCCATTTTTGTTTTACAACATCCCACAGAGTTTGATGTGCCGATGTTTGACTATATGACCTATTTATCCAATCGTGATAAAAAAATAATCCATATTGGTGGTTGGATGCGTAATATTTTTTCATTTTATCAATTGGATTTGCATATATATCCATTCCCTACCACCAAACGTCCGGTAGACATGGTTACTGATCAGTGTGCAAATATAACAACAGCTGGATGTGGTATCCGTAGCAGAGCGGAGGATAATGAACCCAGTAAATGTGTTCAACCACAAAAAAAACCATGGTACTCTTGTTTTTGTTCTTGTCCGATTTTTTGTAAATCCAATACGCATACTGATATTTCACTATGTGTTTTACAAATCCCTAAGAAAAAAAAGAATACCAGTGATATATCTATTGAGAATTTTGGTCAGAGGGCGTTTACGCCTTCAACAACTAACTTAGTAGGTGACCTACGGTCACCGGATAAGTTTGGTCAGAGGGCTGA